>VFSW01000274.1_pt1 | contig 72509 bp, 80 predicted proteins | sample 5358111 | NCBI WGS metagenome assembly VFSW01 (sample SAMN11554181, study PRJNA540505) | mine drainage metagenome | isolation source: sediment from site ElyBrook_90M | place: USA: Ely Copper Mine, Vershire, VT | collected 2017
GTGAAAAACTTAGCGTTGGGCAAGCTAACTTGGGTTGCCTAAACTAAGGCGGATGTTCTATCCTGTCTTATTTTCAAAGCGGAAGAGGCTGGGAAATGGACGGTAGGAATAAATCCAAAAGGCACGACTCAAGAATGTTCACAGTGTGGGGCCATTGTTCCTAAGAATCTGAAGGACAGAATTCATGATTGCCCTCACTGCGGACTCAAGCTTGATCGTGGCCTGAACGCATCGTTGAATATCTTGCAGGGAGGAATTCAGAAATTCAAAGAGCTCGGGAAGAGCTCTGTGCCGAAGTCTGGCCTAGACATCGTAAATCTTGATACAGGAGTGTCAAGTGGATGAATCCAATAAACTCTTAAAGAACTTGATGAAGAAGGAGTTCTCGGCAGTAAAATTCGAGTAAGGAGAGCCACATGGCCCAAGGCCCTTCAGTTACCCTTTTCACCGTTCCTTCTCCTGCATCATTTACTAGTGATGACGCTGCTTATCCTGCTGGTCATCGGTACGGTAACTGCATGAGCTTTGTCGGAGGAAGTGCCAGTGCTGTTCGTTTCGGGAATAATTACCGCGCGACAAGAATCACAAGTTATCTTTCCGCTGGTAACGTTCAGCCTGGCAATGGCGTTGCCACTGTAGTCCAGTTGTAAACTTTTCTTTTTGTATCAAACAGATTTAACGACAAAAACCGTTAGATCTAATGATACGTTCCTATCTCATCCCTGTCTATTCAAACCCTGGTAAGCAGGAATCTATTCGTTACACAATCACACATGCAGACTTGAATGCGGCTTGTATTCTGTCCCAGAGGGTTTCCGATAGTTTCTCTAAGGAGCGAAATCCTTGAGTTCCCGTAAGATTCTTGCGAATCTTCTCGGAAGATCTCTTTGCGCCCAGACGAGAGCTTTCTTGCTTTCTCAAGATGCTCTTGATGAATTTTCTCATCAAGACGTTTTCAAGACAATCGAAGAATTTGTGGATGCTATGCCGGCGTCAGTTAAAGCCGTGCATTGCGTTGAATTGAAACTTGAACTCCCTAAAATGGCTTTTATCAAGAAAGCCAATAGTCCGGAATCTGAATGGTTCGGGAACAAGTATTTCGTCAATGACTCACCAGAAGCTCGTGGGATTGATACGGATGAGCACCCAGGTCCTGAGGATTCAATGTGGGACCTTAATAATCCGAGTCAAGATGGTGCCTATGACATGGCGAAGCAGCAGGATGAGCAGTCTAATGAGACAGGCCTAAAGCCGCTACGACATGTAGACCGCGTAGATATGCGGGATCACGGGGCTGAGACAACTCAGTTTGTTAATCCGGATATCAATCAGACACTGCCGACAGCGTGGCCCAATTGGCAATTGACTGACTATCCGTATCGTCAGAAGACAAATCCACGTCATTCTAGTGTCATCGTTTCTCTTTTGGAAAAAGATAGTTTAGCGGATCTGATGGTCCATTATTTTCCAATTCGGATGGTCCAGAGTCGTCAAACTAAGACAGCGCTAACAATTGATGATATTGCTCGTCATGTTTCTGAGCCAGTTCGTCAGAAAGCTTTGCATTGTTTGCCCTCGCTGATTCGCAGTGACCCAAAGCTTGGCCGATGGACGTTTTCAGTTCATTGTGGTGGAAGTGGCGCTCACATTGTCAAAGTGATGGCCAAGCCGAAGGGTGCTTCAAAAGATGTCTCAAAAGTTGACGTTTTCCTTGGTTGTTCCTGTCCTTTTTGGAAATACTATGGCCCAGATTATTGGGCTCACCGTAATGGATTTCTCGAAGGTGAACCTCGTTCTAATTTGAAAACACCAACGGTCAGAGATCCTGCTGGTAAAAATTGGCTTTGTAAACATGTATTATCTGCGTCTCGGCTTTTCAGAAATTACAAGATTCAAACTGCACGACCTGTCATGAAGCGACCTGGTACCCCAATTACTTCGCCAACTGGTGCTCCGTCAACTGGTGGTTTGCCACCTCTTGGCGGAATTACGCCCCCGAAGGCAGGACCTTTCTAACCATGGCCAAATTTGATTTCAAATGTACTTCCTGCGAGTACGTTCAAGAAGAGATTCTCAAGATTTCTGAGCGTGATTCGGCTAAGATTGCTTGCACGAAATGTGGTAAGCCAAGCAAGTATAAGTTCACTCCGACAAATTTCTACATGCATTTTAGAGGTGACGGTTGGCCCAGTAAGACCATCCGTGAGAAAAGTTATCGTAAACAACGCAATGAGGTAATGTCCAGACGTCAGGCCGACCATGTTGCAAAGCCGGAACTTCAGCCTAATTTTAATGGAATGAAGACCGGCTCTTGGTCTGATGCTCAGGCCATGGCTCATGATGCAGGGAAGAATGCCGAGACCTATACTCCATTGATACAGAAGGAGAGGGCAGGTAAGGTCAAACCAAAGACTATGAAGAAGGTTGGCTAATGGCTTCTGTGATGAATCTAGTCATGCGCCGCCCACAGGTGGCACAGTATAGGATTTCGCCTTTTTCTCCAGGTGTGAACTCCTGGAATATCAAATGGGCGACGACTCCGAGTGGAACTTTCACGACCTTCTTGAGTGTTCCAAATTCAAATGTCGCCAACAAAGATCCATATAAGGATTGGCGCTCAGGCTCAGGTTTCACGGTGGCGAAGACTTGGCAAATGCCATACACAACTGGAGTAGGCCCGAACGCTAAGGTTCTGTCTGCTGGCCAGTCTGGTGCTGTGCCAGTCTACTTTAATCCGAATACCATTCAAGCTGGGCTAGATACGGGCTTATTTTACATTCAGGCTTATCCAGTTACAAATGGTACTGAAGGCACTCCGCTCAATATGAAGGCGGTTGGGCCATACAGTGCGAATCCGGGGATGCTCGAGAATCCGACAGGAACTGCACCGTTGGCAGCTAGCACTTCTGGTTCGTTGTACGTTCCATTTAGTGAGAGCGTTACTGGATTTTCTATTACGAATACCGGGACTTCGACTCTCTATGTTGCTTTTAATGGCTCAACCGAGGAAATGTCGGTTGCTGCTGGAACGACATATGCCAACCAATCTCTAGTAGTTTCTTCAATGTTGGTCAGAGGCAATCCTGCGAGTACAACTTTCTCAGCCTCAGGCGCCCGGAACCTCTTCCCCTACGGAAAGACGTAGAATTACTCTATTTATATCGTAATCTTTCATGTCTCTGGTCAGGATTATCCACAACCAACAGACTCTTGGTCCATTGGTTGTTTGGGATATCGAGGACGGTATGCCTCGTAAAGAGTTGGCTTATCTTTACAAGCAACCTGTCTATGTAGACTATTCCGATCCAACGAATTCCACTTTGCCTGGACATGTTGACCTTGTGCCAACTGGCAAGGTTTTGCAGTCAATCCAAAACGGTCAACTGGCTTCTTATCTGGCAAAGAATTACATCCAGCCTCCGATCTACATCAGTTCTGGTACGATTGAGGCACCGGTTATTGCTACTGCAACAACCGGAAACTCATCACTTGCTATCGTTGGTAATGATTTTATTAGTGTCTCACCCTATACAACGACGGTTACATTTACAGGTGCTGGAGCAACGACATTGACTGACATTCAGATTACTTCTGCTGGTGGTACCATTACGACAACCCAGATGGAAATTCCGAATTCGCTCATCTCTGGGGTGACAACTGGCAGTTCAGTTACTATTGGGGCTAACGACCATATCTCTAATGCGGTTGCTGTCGCGGCTGGCCCAAATATTACTTCAACCAGTGGTGCTACACTCAGCCCACTTACTATCAACGGAACGAACTTCACCAGTGCAACAGGCCAGCATTCACAAGTTATCTTTACGAGTCCGGCGCTTACTTTGAGCGACACCACGATTAGTGGCGCGACTGGTGGTTCGTTTACTGCAACTTCAATCGTAATTCCTTCTTCTCTCATTTCTGGAGTCACAACCTCCAGCACTCTTGTTGTCGTAGCAAATGGAGCTACGAGCAATTCAATGGCAGCTTAAATTTAGATGAATAGCAACGGACCCTGAAGGTCCATAACCAAGAGGTTTACACCATGTTGATCGTGACCCGTAGAACTGATTGCCCTTCGATTTTTGTTCAGGACCTTGTCACAAACACGCAGCGGGATATTCCATACACGCCGCCTGGCCAGTCGCGCTATTTTCTTCCGGCGACTCGCTCAGACAACGTAGCGAATCTCGTTGCGTATCTGAATAGCTTGTCACCGTCCACAGCCTTCACGACGACGTCAGCGGCGGCCCTTATCAATGCAACAGCATTGAAGGCTGCGCCGGTTGACGTTTCGCCTGCGACTATCAGCGCACAAGCTAATCTTGCTAGTGGTGGTACGTTTCCCGCATTTGCGACTCAGGCAGCCTTCACTGGAAACGCCGGTCTGACAGTGACAGCAGTCACTGGCGGAGCAGCAGGCAATAGCATTACTGTTGCTTTGGTGAATCCGAGCGTTGCGAATGCAGAGCTCAATGTCAGTGTCAGTGGCTCTGCTATCACGGTGAATCTCGGCAACACTGCAGTGGCTGGTACCATCTCTTCAACACTCGCACAGGTTGTTGCGGCTATCAATGACACAGCAGCTTCAGCAGCTTTGGTTCTCGCTTCTGTGGCCTCGGTTGACGCTGGAACCACAGCGGTTGCGGTTGCTGCTACTAACTTGGCTGGTGGTGCAGCTACTGGCGGGGCCTTGTCTACTGCTCAGGCCACCTACGTTCAGCAGAACTTCCTTTCTGCTCACTTGGTTGAGACAGGAGAAGTTCTGATGTCTTTGAGCAGTGGCGCACTCAGCCGGTTCTCCAGTGGCTCTTACAGCTACCTTGGTGTTACTGGTGCTGCTCTCGAGGCGCTTGAGGATGATGGTCTTACTCCGTATTCAATCCTCTAAGGAGTAAATGTTCCCTGGCCTTCTAACGGAGAAGGCCAGGGAACAATTTTATGATTCCAGAAGGAAAGATTTACGGACTGTTTGACCCTGCAACGCAAGAGTTGCGTTATGTTGGGAAAACCATTGGCAGTCCATTTAAGCGCCTACTTCTGGGTCATCTAAAAGAAGCCAGAACAAGTCCGAAAATTACTCATAAATTAAATTGGCTCAGAAGCCTTTTGAAGCTGGAGCTTATTCCAGAAGTTGAAGTTCTTGAAGGAAATATCTACGGAGAAGAGCAGCTAAATGAAGCAGAAATTTGGCATATTGCCTATTGGAAAAGTCTGGGATGCAGACTAACTAATGGCACGCCGGGCGGGGATGGACAAAGTAGCCAGAGTGCTAAAGATCTTTGGAAAAGATCAGATTTTAGAAAAAAGATGACTGCTGCCCATCGTTTATCTACGAATTCTGATTCTCTTAAAAAGAAATGGAAACAAGATTCAGCCTTTAGAGCTAAGATGTCGGTGGCTAGATCTTCTTTCAAGAAGAAAGCTTGGGCAGAGCCTGAAGGTCGTACCATTCAGCTTGACCTCATTACTGAAGGTATTAAAAACTGGTGGGCAAATCCGGTTCATCGAATAGAACGTTCAACTTCATATGCCGAAAGAATGAAGTTGCGTTGGGGAAAGCCAGAGGAGCGTGCGAAACTCAGTTTGGCTATGCGTGTACCCAAGAAGCCGAAAACTCATAAATTTAGTCGTCGGGCTGGATTGTTAGCAGATTTTCTTACTCGGAAAAATTCCAGAACGATAACCGTGACAGAATTGTGTTCTCTTTGGGGAAATAAGGAATTGAAGAATGCAGCCATTGGTCTGAATGAGCTGAAGAGGAGGGGACATCTTCAGAATTTAACCAATCTTGGTGCCGGACAATATTTTATTGGAAACATTTTGCCAAAGATTCAGATACCATGTATGTCAGATGGAGCAGCAAATGCCTAATGAGATTAAGAGTTATCGGACTAGTGACTTGTATTTTGCGGCCTTTCTGAAGACGTCGGCGTTGATCATGAAACAGCCGCAAAGGGAAGGCAATCGAATCTTGTTTGTCTTCGAAGACAGGAACGACGGTACGATCGATAGGTTGAAGATGGAGTTCTTGAACGGTACTTGTAAGGTCGTCGCGCGGGATTATGCAGATAACATCAAAGCAATGAAAAGTTTGTGTCATATGGCATAGTATCGTTTTTATTAAATAAATTCTTATGCCATTCCCAGAAGGTTATTGGACTCCAAAACGTAGAAAAGAAAAGTCAGATCTTCTTAAAAATCAGTACAAAAATTCTCCAAAATTTATAGAAGCTCATAATAAATCTGCCTCTGCGAGAATGACGGCTAGAAATTATGAGGCTTGGAAGGACCCTGCTTGGGCAGAAAGACAGAATATTAGACGAGCTATTATTTTGAAGGATTTATGGAGCAGGCCTGAATTTATTAAAATGCATTCAGATCTTTTCAAAGAATTGTGGGAAGATCCAGAATATTCTAAGAAACAAAGACAAATAATTTCTGAAGCAAGGACAGAATATTGTTCAAATTATGGCCCCTATAGAATCAAAGGATATGTTAAGACTCAAAAATCTTTGATAACAGAAATACCATATAGATCTCAGGGCGAGCGTCATATCATAGAATTTTTGAATAGCGAACCCTCAGTTCTTTTCTTTCAATCACCTTATCAAATTAAGTATCCTGTTGCTGATGGCACTAGAAAAGCCTTTCCTGATTTTCTAATTTTCTTAGAAGACGGTAGAAGGCTGCTTTTAGAAGTCAAAGGTAAAAGTTATCTAGAAGCTTTTCTAAGCAGCGAAAAATATGCTGCTGCTATAAATTGGTCAAAAGAGAATGATCTTGATTATACGATTGTATCTGCTGATAAGTTATCCAAAAACGAGAGAGGTAGAAACCTCTGCTTATCAGATTTAAGAGCTTTTTGCTCGAATACACAGATAAACTTTGCTTAAAGCGAGGATTATGTAAAACCCACACAGAGTTCTTTACCTGCTGGGCTTTTTGTTGTAAATGTTAGATACATGCCTCTTAAACTTCTACATATTGTTTCTGCGAATGAGGATTTCCTTCTAATATGCTCATGTGGAAAACCAACTGCTCATTGTACTGAAGGAGAGAAAATTTCTGGAGTCCAAGAATTATCAGAGCCAGATCCTTTAATTTGGCCAGCTGAAGTTCGTTTCAAGAATACTGTCTCGAAGACCGAAACGCCTCTAAGTTCTGAATAATTGTAGTTGTAGGAGTTTTGTGTTTCGTAGAATTCCTCCGCTGTCAAAGGACGAGGAATATCGTCTACTCGCTCTGAGAACTGATAAAGCTAAGAGAAAAATCATTCAGGCTAATCTCGGAATGGTTTTCCGGCTTGCTCAGCCAATCGCTCGTAAGCATAGTATAGAATTAGATGACCTCGTTCAAGAGGGCATCATTGGCATGCTCAAGGCTATGGATAAGTTTCGGCCTGAACGAAATTTTAAGTTCATTACCTATGCTGTTCCTTGGATTAGGTCTTACCTCAATCGTTACCTAAAGTACGTTAAATCTGGTGGTAAGACAGGCGAAGACCAGGACTACGTGAAATACCGCAAGGAAGTCTCGCTTGACGCTCCCTTGCCAGGAACTGAAAATGATGAGCAGACTTATCTTGACCTGCTAGAATCAGGAATAGATCTTGGAAGATTAGCTGAAGAGCAGGAATTCAGGAGCAAGGCTGTTGAGATAGCAAAGAAAGTATTGAATGATAGGGAATGGTACATAATCTCGCATCACCAATTATCTTTCTTGACTGAAGGGCACTCCACACTAAGTGACATGAGTGGCAAGCTTCAGCTCAGTAAGGAACGAGTTCGCCAGATTGAAGTGAAAGCCATGAGGAAGTTCCTGAAAGCAATCAAGGACTATCTCGGTATTTGAAACTACCTCCTGCTGTTGTTTACTTAGGTGCAGAGTTTCCTCAAGTAACGTGCTGGATTGGATTCCAGTGCTTGTGTGGCTCCAGGAATTTGACGACTTCTTCCTTGTCCATGATCTTATGGGCTAGGTTCGTGGACTTAGTTTCAAACAAGTTCATGTGGTATTCGTCACCCTTCCGTTCAATCATTGTTCCGAGATGTGGAGGTTCAAGCCAGAGTGAGATCGGATTTTGTTGGCCTAAGAGGTGGTTAAGCCTGTCGAGCGTCTTGTCGTTCTCTGCCGGTTGTCGTCGTTCTTCTGGACTATCGAATGCTAGTTTTGCCCAATGGCCAGCAATAATGTCAAAGCGGAGATTCTCGAGTTCCTTAGCAGACTCGAGATAACCAGAAGAGATGAGGGCGACTTTAAGCTGGCTCAGTTTGTTTGTTAGAGCAATATGGTCCATAATGAGCGCTGGCCATCAAAAGATTATGGTCATTCTAGATAATCGCGACAGAGTTCGTGTTTCGGCCTCGCTGACCCGTTTTATTGAGCGCAAGTGTTCTGAAGTTTCGATCCCAAGTTATTACGATAAGCTCTATCGAGGGGTTCGTCTCCAGGGAGCTGATACTAGACAGCTTCGCTTTTTGGCTGATGCACTTGGCCAGCTACGGTTGTCTAGTTCAACGAAGCTAGCCATCCTTCGGCAGATTGTAGCAGGTAAGACCGCAATTCAGCAAGTCATTGCGGTCGCGGAAGCCTATTCCGAAAACAAGGATGTTTTCGATATTCCAAAGGTTCTCGGTTTGCCGGTCTCGTTTTTCTTGAGACCGAATGACCATCACTTCGTCATCAATCCAGAAGGGTACCTATTTGGCTGTTGTAGCTTCGAAGGAACTTACCTGATTCATGAATATACGAGAACTGACTTCTTGAGGCGAATTGGTGTTAAGGTGCCTTTTTGTCATTCACAAGTTTCGCAACTGGTCAATGGTGGAAAACTACAGCTAGACCAATTCTAGCCACTGTTTAGTGCTTCTGTTTCGAGTGCTTCTGTTTCGAGTGCTTCTGTTTCGAGCTCGCCTTCTTTTGGTTCTTCTACTCCGACTAACTCACAGAGTCTAATTCGGCTGCGTGGAGACGTTTGTGCATGGCTTCTCCGACTGGATCTCCTGATAGCCAGCTCTTATTGTGGATTCTGTGCCAGACCTCAGTCCACGACCTGACAGCTTCCTCTAATTCATTCATGAAGATGGCTCAGTACAATTGGATTATTTTAGACTTTTGTGGCCATGTTTGTATAATCTCTCAGTCATCTCCTCATGTCGAGGAGTGTAACAAAGGAAGTTGAAATGGCCAGAGGCAAGGTGAAGTGGTTCAATGATGCAAAGGGTTTTGGGTTCATCACACAGGATGGTGGCGAGGATGTCTTCGTTCACCACACTGCGATCAAGGCTGAGGGTTTTCGCTCTCTGGCCGAGGGTGAGGCCGTCGAGTTTGACGTAACCAAGGGGCCGAAGGGTCTTCAGGCTCAGAACGTCAAGAAGCTCGGCGCTGGCGCCTAAATCCTTCCTTTTTGTATCCTCACGACAAATCCCAGGTGTCCCAACCGTTGCGCTTCACCGGCAGATAATCCTCAAAATCGTCTTCCAGGTTGGCCCAACGGTTTAACAGCAGCTTTCATTCGGCTTAGGTTAAGCAATCATATTTCATAAAATTGTACAATCATAACAGATAATTAGGTCTCATTATTCAATCCGCCTAATTCAAGATTGTACAACAGGTGCAGGTTTCTTTGACAGAGTGATATCTGGTTCTGCTCTAAATCTTGAGCAGGTAAAATCACCAAAGATAAGTAACAAATCTGAGTCGGCTATAAAGCGCTACCAGATTTGAGTAAACAATACAAAATGAAACACAAGAAGTATAAAGGGGTCCTCCGGATCCCACGTGGAGAGAATGAGTAGTTAAATCATCTCGTTGAAGCGTGAAAAACTTAGCGTTGGGCAAGCTAACTTGGGTTGCCTAAACTAAGGCGGATGCAGCAGCTTGAGTGGTCGCCTGATAATCCGGTTCCCATGGCTCTTGTTCCAACGTTGACTCCAGCCGATCTTGTACCAGGCTGTATGAGGACAATCGTGAGCAGGTGCAACAGGGCGGATGAGTTGGCGCTCAAACCCTTTCTTGAGCTGCCACTTGAGACTCCACTGTTCGTTATAGTCTGGACCGATAAGCAGGTCGATTTGTTCTTCAATTCTGCGTTGAAGTTCAGCTCGAAGTTCCCTGAGCCTGGAATCGACGAATTTATTGGCGTAAGTGTGACGGAACGGCGAATGCCTGAGACGATAAGTGCACGACATGACAAGGCCTCCTTTGCTAAAGCCCTGTCATGATGACCTCCTCGCGCATACCTTTAGTATACAACGGATTTTAGAAGAAGCTAAAGCCTACTGTTCTTGACTATATGGCCATTGATCATTTCGTCTATTGGAAGAAAGGGAAGCGGAAGCCTTCCATAGCTGAGTTGAAGCTCTTGATTGAGGACTACCTCGGTTCAGTGGCTGTCAAGATCGTAGAGAGCGAAACGGACTTTATTGTCACCCTTGCTGGCCAGAGCTCTGATCCATGGAAGCGGCTCAAGGGTTGGGAGACTATGGCGGAGGCAGCGAAGGAACGAGGCAAGCGTAAGCGGTGGTTTGAGGTCGATTTTCAGCAGGGTCGAGGTATTGATGTCATCACTCGCCAACCAGATGAGTTCACCGAGAATGTCGCTTCTGGCTTTGCAAAGCTAGTTGCGCGGTTGTTCGAGGGGAAAGTAGAGGAAAACGATGCTGGCTGATGGAAGCTGGGACGTGCGTTGTCCTACCGAACTGAAGGAGATGTTCAAAGTTCGGAAGGGTTATTGGTTTAAGGTTGGCAAGGACCAAGCTGAGCAGATCGTCAAGATTCTGGCCTCAGCTTACGGTGTTCAGCCTCCTGCCGTTCAGATCTTTCCGCCGAAGAGTGCCGTGCTTCCGGGAGGACGCCGTCTAAATGGCCAATATCGTTCACGCACTAAGACATTGATGATGCACGGTCGGAACCACATCAAGACCATCTTTCACGAGTTTTACCATCACTTGGATTACGTGACTCGTGGAAAGTACAACAGCAACGACAATCATAGTGGGCCTTCTTCCTATGGTTGGCAGTTCGCTGATCGTGTATTGGAGAAACTTCATGAACAGACTGAGAAGTCAGGTGAGTAAGGCTAGAGCTTTACAACGGATCCGTTCCCTGTTGAAGCGAGCAGAGAAAGGGCTTACCAAGCGAGCCTCGGTTGAGGATTGCGAATTCGCTTTGGATGATATGGCAGAAGCAACCGATCGCTTGCAAAATCTTCTGTCTCAGACTCGTTCTGTGGCCGATTTGATTTCTGAGAAAGGCTAAGATGGACACTAAAGATATTGGTTCGTATAAGCCAGATGCTCAAAAAGAAGCAAAGACGTACAAGGAGTGGGAAGAGACAGGCTACTTCCATGCCTGCACACTTGAATCAGGCGAATGCGTGCCTAATTGTCCGAATACTATTCGTCGGCAGAAGGCAAAAGGTCGTCGAGGTTCTTGATTCCGCCTAGTTCGAAGCTGTGAGAGGGCGTCAGTTTTTTTCCAGTAACGTGTTCGTACTTTTTCATGAAGGTCCTGAGCTCGGCGATGCCTTTCTTCAAAGCACCGACGAGTTTATTGAGCACACCGTGCTCTTTCTCGTCTTTTGGAACGTGACGTTCTAGATCGTAAAGTGCTTCTGAATAGCGATCCTTCAGGAAGTTGAGAAGGTCAAATCCCTTCTGAGCCTTCTTCATTAAGCTTTCATCGGCTCCTGAGGCGTCTTTAGTGGAGCCAACACTTTCCCAGCCTTTCGGCACACTTCCAAACTCACCCTGAACTGTGCTCAGAAATTTGCTAGCCCTTCCTGTTAAGGTCTCAAGCTTTTGTTGACTCTCGACGTCTGCTTCATGAGCGTGAGCCAGTTCCTCGTGCAGTTGGTTTAATTCATGTTGAGTTGTCTTTGTCACCTTTCCTAGCGCGTGATAGATCTGGTTGACACTGATGGGCTTGGCAGCTAGTTTGAGAGTAAGTTTCTCTAGTTTAGACGAGAGCTTAGTTAAGCCGAGTGTCTCAAGTTTTCCAGCCAGTTTGTCAAGCCTTCTGATGATGTTCTTCATAATGCTTAATGAAGTTCAAAAGATCATTCTCTGAGCGCTTGAGTTTTGGGCAGGCTAAATGCTGCACCGTGTGTTGGGCAAATGAATTCGTATTGACGTGCTGGATTGAGCGTCGGCAATAGAATCAGGTCGACCAAACACTTGAGGCATTTCAGCCCTTGAATTGCGGCTTCAGCTTGAGCTCTGGCTTCTTCCATCGTTGGAAATTCGCTCTTCTTTGCTTTCTTGCGGCGCATACCTCTCCTATTGTAGACGATAATTGATGACTCACACCGCAACCACTGAACTTATAAGACGCCATATGCGTCGAGAGGACCTATTTGAGATGTTTTGTTTTCACTATCTTACAGCACAAGAAGAGTTTGAATTCAGACTTACCGGAGACGTAAAATCAATTCTCGACGCGGAGAAAGAGCGTGATGAACGTTTCTTTGCGCGGCATAAAGACGATGAATTCTAGATTTTAGAATGAATTCTTTCTACTGTTTATTTCCATAGAACCGGATGAAAACGCAGCAAACAGAAACGGTCCCTAGAGACGACCGGTCTATCAATGACCTAGTCAATGAGGGCCTAGTCCGCTGGGCGAAATTGGTCGGGGTCAATCTCGATAAAGCGAGGACGCTCGGCGACTATCATCTACGGGGCTTACTTGAAGACTTGAATGAGTCTAGAGAACTCGACCCTTCTGGTCTCACTACTTTCATGCTGCTCCGTGGTTTGACAGAGTATCATCTGAAAGAATCAAATTTCACGACCTATGACCTAATTCTGGAGCCTGCCAGAGTTGAGGAAAAACTGTCGACGATGCGGGCCATGCGTGATCTGATTGAAGATCCGCAGGTCGTGTCTGTCATTGCCGATTTCCAGAAGCAACTGCAGGGCGCTGCTGACCTCTATGGCCCCTTGGCTAAGATTCTCATTGTGCCTGGTGCGAAGGCAGCCGAGCAGCGGAAGCACGGGCTGGAAGTCGACAGGCTGCCAGAAACCGAATTCAAAGAGCTTCTTGATGATAAGTATCAGCTTGCTTTCATTAGGCGTGATGCCCTCCGTAGTATGGAACGTCTTCAGGCCCACCAATTCACGCAGGGGCAGAAGGATCCAGAGCCGCTAAAGTTGAATCGAAAGGTTTGGGAATTCTGGAACGTCAACTCTTTCGTTCTTGCGATGCAGACCCAGCAGGTTGGTGGCATCACTCTTGGTCTTTTACGTGACCCGGAGCAACCTCTCAACAGCTACTTTGTGTTTGGTGCTAGAAATGGAGAGACCATTACGATCCTGACTGATATGGAGGAAGGTCCTCATCCTCTTTACCAGAAGATGAGTCGGCGTCCAGACCGGAATTTGGAAAGTCGGGCTGCTAAGAATTGGTTCCCTTACCACCTGCTTGACCTTTCAGTCTCGGCTGATCAGAAGGAGCTCTATGCTAAGCAGCGAAAAGCTCTTGTCCCCATCAATGCTAGAGCTGCGCCGCTCTGTAATATCTCTGAGTTGCATGCTGAAGAATTTGTTTGGCTTATTTTGTTGACGGATCTTATTCGTGAGAAGTTTTGGGCGCAGGACTTCAAGTTACCAGAACTTTCATATACAGGCTCAATGGTTAAGGAGCCAGCTCTTCTAGTCGGCTCATCAGCCCTCATGGTTAAAGAGGGTAAATACAAGCCTCTTGAATTGCCGAAACTAACAAAGGAAGCTGTCTCAATTGAGGCGACGAAAGAACAGTTTGAGCGTCCTTCCACTGGTTTTAATTTGTGGATGGAAGAACGTTTTGAAGACAAGATTTCTGATGAATATCTGAATGCTGTTGGTGACCGCGAGAGCCTACTACTGACAGAGCGAGCAGTCGAAGAAGGAATCCTTAAGGCTGAGGAGCATTTCGGCAAGCGTGAACTTCCGGTGATGCTTGAAGGCTTGAACCCAATGACTTTCGGCTCTAAGGAAAAATTAGAGCGTGACCGAAAGTGGATTGGCCGTGTCAACAAACTCAAGCTCATCCAACAGAAGATGGAACAAGAATACAAAGAGAAGCATGAAGAAGTGTTTGAATGGCTTGAGAAGAAAGTCAAGGCCAACGACAAAGCTCTTCTGCTTGCGGCAGCTAAGGGAGAGTGGAAAGTCCCCTGTTTTGAATCCTTTGAGCTGCTGGATAAGGATGACAAGACCGACTCTTTCAAAGCTCAAATTGAAAAAACAAAACTTCAAACCAGGAATGCTCTGCACCAGTATGCCGCAAAATGGCCGAAAGACACTTACGGAGCAATTCGCCTAGACAAAGATTGGGTCCGGAAAGAGCGTGCTAACCCTTGGCGATGGAAGCCAGAATTTCGGACTTACCAGACTTCTTACCTTCAGTGTTATCTGACAGGTAAAGTTGCGACCGTCTTTACAACCTTTGAGCCCAGCTGCCCTGAAGGCATCGCGGCCCTTTGTGGTGTTGAGGTTAAGGAGCTGCCGATTTGGCTCCAGCATTGGTACTCTGGGCATGAGCCTTACTCTGGAAATCATATTCTCAACAGAATTGAACCTTCTGATTGGGTGCTTGACAATAGCTGGAATCGTAATTTTCGTGTCAAAGTCATTCTGAGTTTATCAAAGAAAGCTTTCAACCAACTTCTGAAAGAGCATGGATTTCCAGCACGGCACTTGACAGGAGAGAAAGATGACGGTTAAAGAGCAAGTGGCTGAGAAAATGGATCTCATGGATTTCGTGACAGATGATGAAATTCGTAAGATTGAAATTGGCTATATCCCAGAAGGGACTGTGATTAAGCTTTTGGCTGAAGTCAAAGTCCATCGTGAACTTCTTCTGAAGAGGGTTGCACTCTACGATGATCTGAAGCAAGAAGGCTAACTTCTCGTTCTTTTTGCGCAAAACTCTGGGTGAAACAAACTTTTTATTTCAGCCGCTTTCTGTTGTATTATACTTGAAGTATCCTGTGAAGAATAATTCACAGGTAGTCCCGGCGGTCGCCCGGCAAGTAGCTCAGTGATTGTATGCTGAGAAGCCCATTGTAGTGGGGGCGTGACCAATTCAATTGTCAGTACAATTGAAAATTGAATACAGGAGAGCAGTGAAGTCGACGGTTACTTCTCCCATGCAAGGAAGAGCAGTGAGTAATCACTGGTCAAACAACCGTAGACGCTAATTCTCTCTCCTGTACTCAATTGTGTCAATCAGAGCAGTGAAGTCAACGGTTACTTCTTTCTTGGAAAAGACAAACAACCGTAGACGCTAATTCTCTCTGGTGGGCACTTAAATCTCGAATTATGGTTGCTCGGCACCTACGAAGCCCGAGATAAGCTCTGGGGCATTTCAGGTCCTTTTAACACACTAAGACGGATGGGACGCACCATGACCGTGAACAAGAAGGCCAAGCCCGCTAAGGTGCATCTAAATTGGATGGGTGGAAATTCGTTTGACATTTCCGATCCATTCCTTCGTCTTCGCCTAGCTGCTTCGACCTGCTTTTTCGGTGAGCCACAGTATTATCACGACGATGATGACAATACAGCTCGTCGTGTCCAATACCCGAGCTTGCTTTCTAGCGGGCAGCTGGACGACTTGCGTGAGACCCTCCAGGCGATTGATCCCCAGGAGTGGCGGGGGATGAACCCGCAGCAGTTGATGGAGTCTGCTATCGACGCAGCACTTGAAGCCGATCCGGAGAAGACACTCCAGGAGGCGGTGCGCTTGCGGAATGAGGAGCATATCCGCACGACTCCGCAGGTCATTCTTGTCCGGGCTGCAAATCACAAGAAGGTGAAGGGAACGGGTCTCGTTCGCAAGTACGCCAAGCAGATCATGACTCGTGCTGATGAGCCTTCTGTTTGCATGGCCTATCAGCTTGCGATTTATGGTAAGGACAAGCCGATCCCGAACTCTCTGAAGCGGGCTTGTGCCGACGTGCTCGAGAGCTGCAACGAGTACAACCTGGCCAAGTACCGGATGGAAGACCGCGTCGTCAAGACGGTCGACGTCATGAACTTGGTTCACCCCAAGAGCAAGGCAATTGAAAAGCTCTCCAAGGGGGAGCTCAAGACGACCGACAAGACCTGGGAGGCTATGGTCTCGGGGAAGGGTTCGACCAAGGAGAACTGGACGAAGGCTCTCGAGGTCATGGGTCACATGGCTCTCTTGCGGAACGTCCGCAACCTGCTCAAGAATGGTGTCGAGCCCAAACTTTTCATCAAGCAGCTAGTTGAAGGTGCCGAGGAGGGCAAGCAGCTGCCTTTCCGTTACTACTCAGCTTATCAGGCTGTCGCGGAAGCCATCAGGCCGGTTCCTGGTGCTATTCAAGACGCCATTGAAACCTGCTTGATGCGTTCGCTTAAGAACTTGCCAGAATTCCCTGGCAAGACGATGTCACTCTCTGATAATAGCGGTTCCGCTCGCGGAGCAACGACATCAAAGATGGGGACGATGGCTGTTGCTACCATCGGGAACTTGACTGGTGTTTTGGCTGGCATGCGTTCTGATGAGGGCTATCTTGGCATTTTTGGTGATGACCTGGATGTGCTGACCATCCGGAAGAATTCTTCAGTTTTTGACCAGCTCGATAAGGCTGAAAAGGCAGCTTCAAAGATGGGTGGTGACACCGAAAATGGCATCTGGTTGTTCTGGGACAAGGCCATCAAGCAGAAGGAACATTGGGATAACGTCTTTGTGTTCTCTGATATGCAGGCTGGTCATGGTGGTCTGTACGGTGTTAATCCGAAGGACTACCAACAGTATATGATCAATGACAATCACATTGACGTCGCGAAGCTCGTGTCTGTCTATCGTGACCGTGTGAACCCAGACGTGAATGTTTTTCTGGTCCAGATCGATGGTTACCAGGACACGCTCATTCCTGAATTCTATACACGCACCTACATCCTTGGTGGTTGGGGTGAAGGTCTGCTTCGCTTTGCGGCTGAAATGGCTGGCTTGCTGAAGAAAGCCGCTTAGGAAAAAGGATTGGTGATAACCGGACGCCAATTGAGTGTTCCTCTCACCAAGGTCCGCTAATTGGGGCGGACCGACCGAGCCGCTTCCGCAGTTAGTGACACCTAGTGTCCGTGAAGCAATTAAGGAAAGGTGAGGGTCATAACCAATAAAGGGAACTTAAAACTCCCCCGGTTCTTTATGTCTGATGAAAAAATCTGGCTGCCAGATTTCACGATTTAGCACTTGACCTTGAGGCCTACGCGAGTCGGAGAAGACAAGAAGTAACTTTGTCATTGTATCATCAGCATGACAAAGCGAATCCTTGCCTGCCTCGTTTTTGTTTCTTGCGCTCACACGAACCCCGGACCACCACCACTTCCAACTGGAAATCCAGTTAACACCAGTCAGGGCGTTCCGCTGGTTGTCAACAAGCAGGTTGAGGGTGACCTCATCAACTGTGCTGACGACAATCTCAAGCAGGAAATTGGAAATCTAATTCCGGTCGCGCTTCAACTCATCGTTGGTGGGAAGCCGGACTGGAAGGCTCAACTGACTCAGCTAGAAGCACAGGGTAACAAGACGTTGTTCTGTGCCCTAGTTGCTGTCAATGCTGATCTGAATCAGGAGTTGGATGCTGGTGTAACTTACAAGGTCGTCAATCCAGTAGCCTTGAAAGAAGCCAACCAGCGTCTAAGCTGGGCCATGGATCAACTACTGAATAAGCCGAAGCCAGACGCTGGTCACTAAGCGTGCTGACGTTCCCTTGTGCTCCTCGAGACGGCAGCCCTGGCCTCTGTGCAGACTTCGCAGTTGCAGAGCTTACCGTGCTTCTCCAGCATCCTTTCCAGCATCCTTTCCAGGAGCTTCGCCTTCTCGACGGGCATATCCGACCGCAGACTAGCCACGCGCTCTTCTGCTAGGGTAGCCAGTCTAACACGCAAATTATGTAGCTCGAGGGCCAATCGCTGAGCGTGCGGAGACTTGGATTGGAGCAAAGTCGAGATGATTGTCTTGAGCTCTTTGTTCATATGTCTCTCCGTTGAGGCTGGCCACAAATGTCTAAAGTGGAATCTGCTGATTGACAGAGTTCCACTAAGGAGCGCAATCCTTCCTTGTCTCTGTTAGAGATTATCGTTAGCAGAGTTGGTGTAGCCCCAGAACTTTTGGCCTCCGAAGGGAACAGCTGGAACCAAAAGTTTTGGAGTATTGGTGCGTTGTGAGATAAAAGCTGGACGTCCACCCGGAGCCAGCGCGCCTCCAAATACGCTTACAACACCCTGAATCTGATAAGTGGTGTTTTGATTGTTTCCAACTGTGTCTACTGCTGAGGCGGTTCCTGACAAGGCCATGGTGAAGTCTCCTTCTCCAGAGAGTGGTTATCAATAGACTATGGATTTCGTTACAGTCATATCTGATTTTCCAGAGGGGATCTTATGGGGTTGGAGTTCAAATCTGGAAGCTCGTTTTCATCTTGAGACATCAGACCATAAACATAAAGTTTATCTTGAGGATAAAGGGAAACGTTGCTTTCAGCCAACTGGAACTTCCACACTTGAAGATTTTCGAGCATTTTACGAGACGGTCAGATCGGTAGTAGAATCTCGTTGGGTTCACGAAATGATTAAGCGAGGTTGGCTTCAACTTGAAGTCAATCTACCAGAAATTACTCTCGGGGCTTATTCGTCTGGCTTGTCATTGTTTCAAAATGACCATGCCTTCAAAAAACTAATAGATCTAAGGAATTACCTACCCGACGCAAGTACGGTAAAATCCGTTAACTTAGATCAGCGTTTCGGAGCTTTGTTGCTAGAGTACAGCTCGTCTGAGCTGAAAACGGTACTTTCAATTGAGAATCTGCTCTGGGATTAGAGCTTCTTCAGTTCTTTTTCTGCGTCAGATAGAATATATTCAATGTCATTCATGTGCTTCAAGGCTACGTCAAGCCCATGAGTGTGACGGCGCATCGACAAAAGGAATGTCGACAAGTCGGCCCAACCAACAGGATATTCGCCTTTACGCAGCTTCATCTTGATAGACTTGTCTTCAATTTTCTTGACACTGTCCAGCACTTCTTTGACAGCCGAGGAGAAGCTCTCTGATTTATTTGAGAGCTTCTTGACGTTGCTGAGCAGCGTTGCGATATCTTCCTTGATATCCTGACGAAGCGCTTCCTGTGCAGTGAGGTAGCGGCTCGCTAACTTTTGTTTGAGATCCATACGGCTTCTCAGGAATTAAGTAGACTATTTCTCACCAGGGACGGCGAAGTTGGGACGTGGCCATTCCGGTATTGCAACCGTCTTTCCGGCCAGCGCATGTGTGCAATCACCCAAGAATTGGATCTGGCCATTACGTAGGAAAATGTGGCACCTTGGGGTGTCAATAACTGTTTTGCCGTCATCAGCGAAAGTCTTGTGTGAATAGATTAGGACTGAGGGTGAGAGTGTTGGACTATCATCTGGTCCTGTGAAGCCCCACGCCTGTGGTCCTTCGATTGGAACAGAGTGTGAGTGATCGCAGCCAGGGCACCACCAAATCATGAATCGATGTCCGTAACCGTCTCGCCCATAGCGTGCTGTCTTCACACTTAGGGAGGAGCACAAAGAGACTATTCAGAACAGAAATTGCCCAACCGTTCTTCCAGACTTATTCATAGTTATTCGCTATGATGCTAGATTCCTGCTTCACAGAAGAGAGCTAACACCGAAGAACTTTCGGCTACGTTAAATTCTGAGCTGCGTTTACATCTCTATCATGAATCACACCACATTGAGGACAGACCCATTCACGGATGCTCAAATCAAGTCGGGTCAAACAGGCATTCAGATGTACAGCTTGTGGATACGTAGCACATGCAGACTTGAATGCGGCTTGTATTCTGTCTCAGAGGGCTTCCGTTAGTTTCTCTAAGGAGCGAAATCCTTTATTCAGAAGGTCCCGTTGATGGCAAATCCTTGATTCAAGACATCAATTCCGATGTCAAATGTTTTGCCGTCAGATTGTCTCTGGAGGACAATGATGTCTCCATGAGAATCGATGACCTTGTGGGCCAATTGAGTCGTTCGTTCAACAAACATTTGGCCGATGGAAGGCGGTGGGGGTGGAGGAGGTTGCAACCAAGGCGGCAGTTGGTCGTCAGCCATTACCTACCTCTGAGTTCTGGCTCCTTGTAGCTTTTGTCCAATGCCTTGTATATGCTCTCTTCAGTTTCGCCGGCAATTCGTTTTCCGTTCTCGTCGAAGAGGCCTTTCTGATTTAGAAGCCAGCCTTTCCTCTTTGCCTTCATCCGGTAGCCGATTGTGTATTTCTGAGGACCAGTTGCGTAGAAAAGCATGGCGCCCCAGGCTTCAGGCGGGGTAACCCACAAATTGATCCAGACGTCCTTGTAGTGCCCGAAAGCTCGTTCTGAACCATGCTGAGAAATCGTTGCTCCGGCGTCGTGAAGCAATGACCCTGGTGATTTTCCTGAGACAGCGACGATGTCGATATCACCTACAGAGGATTCTTTGCGGCGAATCGAACCTGCGATCTCGACCTTAGAGGCACCAAGATGCTTCAGTTTCTCAACCAGTTCTTCAGCAATCGGCTTGACATCCTGAATGGAACGATATTCTTTTGAGAGGAGATAGCGACAAGCTAGTTTCTTCCAAGTCTGGCCTCCGTTTTCACTAAAAACGGAGGGATCCCTATTGGATTGCCAAGAAGGTTTTCCCATCATGCTAGAGACGTCATTCCATTCAGTCGGGTCTGAAGTGAGTGGAGTGAGAGTTTTGAACTGAGAGAGCTTGTTGAAAAGGTCTTGAACTATGGTAGCTGAAGCTCCAGAGTGTCCTTGCTTGGCGAAAACCTCAATCAATTCTAGGACTGATCTCCCGAGCAAGCCATCATAATCAGAATCCACGTCAAAAAGACCAGCTCTCTTGAGCTCTGCCTTCGCATGGTCTACGAGGGAAGCGAGGAGGAATCTAGAGGCAATCTTACTAGCTGAGATCATAGGGCAGCTAGTTCCAAAAACTTGTTGACGTATTTGTCATTGTGAATATCTTCTGGACTGGCTTTCCTTGCGGCACCCAATCCGTGACGCCAGGCGAAGGCAGTCTTTTTTACACTTCCTAGAATAGTCAGGAGGTGAGACCAAAGTTTATTCGATATGGTCGTATAAAGGTTATGATTATGCTTCAGTTCCTTGATGAATTTGTCTTGATTGTCTAGACCAGGGAACTCTTTTTTAAGCTCAGAATTCTTAGAGTAAAAATCATAAGCTGTCATTGGCTTCAGGCCAACCTCTCCGAGAGCTGTGTGAAATTCGCCTCCAGAACTAGGTTGATGATGGGTGAACTTGCCTCCAGAGGATTCCAACTGCGAGATTATTTTTAGATTAGGATGCAAATTTACGTGATGTTTTGGAAACCAGTGCTCTGGAACTTCAGGAGGCTTGGAAGGTTTTTCCGTATGATAAACGTGAGGCGGAGGTGCTGTGAATGCACTGGTCCGCTCATCTTTGCGCTGGTCTTTGCGCTGTTCAAGAAATTTCAGGTAACGAAAGGCAATCTTACTAGCCGAGACCATTGGAGAGTCAGATTGATAAGAAGAGTATTTGCTTATACAGGGTATAGTGAAATAGAATGATCTTTGTTTACAAGTTCTGCAAAATATGAGATTGCCTCATTCGGCTTAGGTTAAGCAATCATATTTCATAAAATTGTACAATCATAACAGATAATTAGGTCTCATTATTCAATCCGCCTAATTCAAGATTGTACAACAGGTGCAGGTTTCTTTGACAGAGTGATATCTGGTTCTGCTCTAAATCTTGAGCAGGTAAAATCACCAAAGATAAGTAACAAATCTGAGTCGGCTATAAAGCGCTACCAGATTTGAGTAAACAATACAAAATGAAACACAAGAAGTATAAAGGGGTCCTCCGGATCCCACGTGGAGAGAATGAGTAGTTAAATCATCTCGTTGAAGCGTGAAAAACTTAGCGTTGGGCAAGCTAACTTGGGTTGCCTAAACTAAGGCGGATGGAGATTGCCTGGTCCAAATCTTTTGGACCAGGCTTTTAATAGGGAATTTCCACAGTTATTCTATACTGGCAATGGGATTTATTGGCGTAGGCTTGATAGGCTGGAAAAATTCAAGAACCCAGATTTTATTGTACCAGGATTAGTCCCAGAACATCCAAAGAGGGAAGTTAAGAAGGCAGTAGAAATTTTTGGTGACTATTGGCATTCTGAAAAATTTACTGAATTATTGCCAAAAGAACATGAGAAAGAAATAGTTGAAGCCTACGCAGAAATTGGTATAGAATGCCTAATAATTTGGGAACATGAGTTTCATGAAAATTTGAATGAAGTGAGAGTAAGAATTGAAAAATTGCTTCGGAATTAATAAGTTAAAACGAAACAAATTTTCTCGGTGTAAGCACGCCCCGGCCAGAATTATGAGAATAAATACAAGAGCTTGCATAATTTTCTAGAAAAATGCCATGTGCAGACATTGCTAAGTTATGACCGTCATCTTCTGAGAAATTTTCTGCAGAGTTGCATTTGACTTCGATATCATAAGTTTGTTCATCTCCTAAATCTTTAATTGAATCTACCCTCCCTGGGAGTTCGATTTTCTTGATAAGGTTCCCAAATCTAAGATTTTCAGCTCTTACATATGTACGATCTGACATCATGTATGGATGATCAAATGAAGTTCTGTACGGAAGACCATCAATAATGATTTCTATGATTCTCTTGACGGGGCCTAAGTAGGCCGTCCCTTCTTTCCAATGACTGCCATTTTTATCAGAAGAAAGAATTCTGAATTTTTTTCCAATCAAATTTTCAATCTGAAAAAGACCATTTTTAGTAGGAATTACAGAACCTTGTGAGAAGCAATACGGTCCGAAACTCGAACGAATTCCTATACCAAATCTTGGCTGTTGCAAACCGTCATGGATTTTGATTGTCTCTTTTGCTCTGACTAATTCATTCGTAAATTCATCTTCCATAGAATTCAGAAGACTTTCATATTTCTCAGCCTTTGCAATTCCGAGACTGATTCCGCCGATGGAGTAGTCAAACTCTTCTTCGACCCAATTTATAGCCAGAGCACGTAGAGCATGCAACATGCCAGCGTGGATCGTTACAGTCCACCAAGGGCGGGGAACAGTGTCTACAATGAACCCAGTCAATGGCGCCGCCAGGTTCACCATATCTATCCCACGTTCAATATACTCTGCCATCTCTATGTCTTCCCAAATGAAGCCAAAGACACGAGTTTGCTTCGTGAGTGGGCCTTCACCTGTTGGCGGTCTGAAGTGGTAGTTTCTGTCTGGGTTGTTGTCTCGTAGATTTACTCGCATCGAAGTCATGAGCGAGAACTTCTGCTGTGAGTAAAGGCTCTGTGACGTAATGACAGTATCTGAACTAACAATCGTGAATTCTTGGACAACTTGAATTGGGGTACTTGAAACTGTTTGCTGGAACGTCCATCTGATGTGGTAAAGCGATAAAGGCGCTCCAGGTGGAATTACGAAGCTGGCCCAGTATGAACCAACCTCTGGATGTTCTGGAGTCCGACTAGGTGCACCGACTAGGACTTCAACGTTGTTGACAATCTGAAAAAGTGCATAGGAAATTGTCGCAGCATCTTGGCGTTGACCAGCCGCATTAGTCAAGAAAATATTGAGGTCGGTCGCACTGAGAATTTGGCCAGGAGTGAACGCAGTATTCGCCATTGTAGAATCCCTGAAGCATTAAAAGAAAATAGGAGGTCTGACAATGGCGAAGTCTGCGAAGTTCGAACGTTACAAGACCATTTGGAAACCGATGAGTCTAAACAAGAAGTTTTGGGGTGAAGTCTTGATCGGACGCTCTTCCTTCACAATGGTAAGGATTGCACCAGCTACATTCGGGATGACACATGATCACCGCTGACCAGCTCGTAGCTCATGCCGTCGGAGATTGGAATGTCGTAAGATATGAAGTGTCGTAAGAAAGGTTGTCAAAGCGACAGCATGCGCATGTTTGTGCTCTGTGAAAGTCATAAGAAGGAATGGGACTCAACTAAAGAGAGCGCTGAAGCAGACCAACTAGCACTTAATTCCTTGAAGACAAATTTGGCTCCAGAAGAGCGTCAGCAACTAACCACAGCTGCCTTCAAGTTATTTGAGGCCTACCTCAACGAAGAAGTAATCTATAGCAAGATTTGAACTAGCGACTTTCCGTTTCTCGTTGAAGATTTTGACGAGTTCCTGGCGATCAATTTGTTTCGCACCGGCCTGGAGTGCTTTTTCGATTCGTGATTTGAAGATGTCAAAATGTTCATGTATGGTTCCTGGTTTTTGAATCCAGGCCGTGTTTAGACCTATCTTCTTTGCGAAATCCCTTAGTTCTTTGGAGCCAGCTTCGCCAGGTAACGTGCTAATTAGATGGGCACTAGGGCCGTACTTTGGTTTCCATGTGGCTGGTGTGCCAAAAACTATCATTTACCATTCATGAGCTGCTTTGGAGGAGGGGGATTTGGCGTTCCGGGATTTCCGATAATCTGGATTGAAACTTTACGCCTGTTTTTATCTTCTAGTAAAACTTCATGTGGTGTTACGGAGATTACAGTTGAAGCAAATGATAACCCGATTCTCTCACGGAAGGTTAGTGGGATGATAGTGTCAGTGTAGTAGACGATGAGCGTCGGTTTTTTGGTGGCCATCAGAACCCCGAAGTGCTTGGGTTTGACGGGCCACAGGTGCCGAATTGAACGATGGTGAATGGAATTCTCTTTTCGGTCGGCTGCCCGCCTGGATAATTCCACATCCATCTGATTTCATACGGACCTGATCTAACTCCTGGGATGCAAGGCAGGCCTGGCCAGGTAGCATAGTAAGCGCCAGGACCGAATTTTATAGCTGGCTGGCTCGCTGGCTGGATTAGAACAGGAAAGCCATTAGGTGATAAGGTTCGGATGCCTGTCTGGTATTGACCGACATCAACCATATCATAGATTGAATATGTTACAGCGGGTGGGTCAAATAAATTGCCGTATTGATCTCTGAAATAGATATGTAAGTCATTGGGCCCAAGTTCATAGCCTGCCTGAAATGTGATCGCCATGTTTCAGCTCGTTGTGACATTGGCAGACAGGAATGGAAAGCTGAATTGAGAAATAGTCTGAAGTTGTGTTTGAATTTGATTAAGCGATGTCTGAACAGTTGTCAGATTGTTCGTGATGTTGGTGAAGGAGGTTCCAGTTGAAACTACGAAACTGGACAGTTGTGACTGGACGGCTGTTAGGTTCGTATTGATTGTGTTTACTGAGGTACTAATCGAATTTAGCAAAGGAACGAAATCGTCTGGTGCCGTGGTAACAAGACCCTCATTATTGACAGGTGTGAAATTTTGCAGACCAGAATTTGAAGGCAGGACGGTGTAGAGAAATAAGCCCAAAGTTCCAAGCAAAGTGGATGGGACATAGACGCTATAGACACCATTTCCATAGCTGATCCAGTTTTGACCGGGCAACGGACTGGCTGGCGAAGTGACCTGGACCAAGGAAGCTGATGTCGAAAAGTAAGTTACGTTGATCGGAGTCCCAGAAGTTGGTGCGGTTGTGAACGTGATATTCAACACACCTGTTGCATAGTTGATCGTTCCCGAAATCCCTGTACCAGTAATGGAGCCGGCACCATTGTCGGTTCCGGATACAGAGCCAGCAGAAACTTTGATTGAAAACGTTGTGACCGGCAGGTTAGCGAGAGTATAGACGAAATTTGTAGCTGAGCCTGTCCCCGTGCCAGCTAGTTCCCAAAACGGAATCTGAGCGAAAACAAGGCTGTTGTTTTGTTTGTAGTAGACCAACATCTGACTAGGTGTCAGGCTGGTAATTGGTTGTCCTGTGCTAACGTTGAGACAGGTGAAGTCTACCCATTGACCCTGGTTCTGGAAATAGGTCGTCGCCAAGGATTACGCTCCTATTTCTGGGCAAGAGGACTTGTTTCCAGTAGATTTGGAAGCAGCTCTTTGAGCTTTGATTATTTGAGTAGCTTTACGTTGAGCTTGATTGGCTAGGTAGCCCATACCTCTCGTAGAGGATTTGGAAACCTGATCGTAGAAGAACTTGTTTACGAAATGTTGAACGTATTGGATGAAACGAGTAGTCGTGTATCTGATATCCTCTAGTTTTGAGGAGTTGTGGTAGACAGGAAGTAAGTAGGAGTGGAGCATCTGATAACGATGGATATAAACACAAAATGTACCATACTCTTTTAATGTCTTGGATTCAGCGGTCTGAGGAATATCTATACTCTTAGAACGAAAGAGCTCTAAATGGCAACCGACAATAAGTTTTGGTATCTGCAAGACCTCAGCCCTCAGACAAAAGAATGGCTCAAAGACGCCATCGAGAATGCTAAGAAGGTCAAGAATTCTCCGGATTTCGACAAACTTCCCTCCAAGATCAAGAAGGAAGTTTATGAGTTGCTCGAAGCTTCTGCACATCCGGCTTTGTCAAACCCAAAGGTAACAGTAAGCCGGATGATTCACCTGGCTAAAAAGCTGACGAAGTTTACTTTGTTCCAAGAGCGTGACCGTCTTGAAGCATTGATCTTTGCGATTCGGAAAGCTCGTGAGTTGCAGAAGTTGTCTCACATTTTCAAGCAGGAAGGACAGCTCAAAATCGCTCGCAAGCTCATGAAGCTTGGTGCTCAGCTAATGGCTGGGGAGGGCGACTTCAACAAGGTTTTGGAAATTGCTGATGCTTATCGGCAGTTGGGCACCGAAGAAAAGAAACTCCTCAAGTTCTTGCCCTCCGGCAATGTTGAATTGGCCCTCGCTCGGACTGATGCTGAAATCAAGAAAGTCCTTCCTTTCCTGGAGAAGGTGAAGGGTAGTCAGATGGGGGACGTTTCCAATTCCGCTGTCAAGCTACTGAAAGAAGTTGATGACTACATGAAGTCCCAGAAGAATTGATATGAATATTCAAGATCTTTTGATTAAGCATGAGGGACTTAGATTGAAGCCATATACAGATACGGTTGGGAAATTGACCATCGGTGTTGGTCGGAACTTGACTGACGTTGGGATTTCCAACGACGAAGCCATGTTTTTGTTGAATAATGACATCCAAACAGCTATTGCTGAGTTGACCAATAATTTGCCCTGGTTCACTTCTTTAGACCCTGTCAGGCAAAATGTCCTCGTAGATATGAATTTCAATATGGGTTGGCATACGCTCAGCACCTTTACGACATTTCTCGGCTACGTTCAATCAGGCGATTACACCAGCGCTGCTTCCGACATGCTAAATACTGAATGGGCAAAGCAAGTTGGTGCACGGGCCCAGGAAGATTCTCAGATGATGTTGACCGGCCAATCTCCAGATCAAAATGCCAGCTGCTAAAGAACTTATCTATTCGGGACCCAACGGAAGCCTAGACGCTGGTCAGGGGAAGGGATTTTTGTTCCATCCTGGTGGTACTTTCCGTAAGGTCGTGAAGCGTTCTGATGGTAAATTTGTCATCTATGAATATGAGATTACAGAGATCAGTGGCAAGTGGGATGAGTTGAAGATTTGGGGTAAGAAAATACGGGAACGCAAACCGGAAGACCTGGGCCTATCACCTTATGGTCCGAAGAGCGCTTATTCAATCATGCCTGGGACACCAAATGATAAGGTCAAGCATTACAAGCTTCCGAAACGTGATGAGAAGACCGATAACGTAGATGCTTATGGTATCCATGAGACTTCATCTGAAGTAGATGAGCAAAATCATTCAGAGAATATGCCAGCAAAGGAGGAGTCTGTGTCAAAATCAGCTAAGAACCTGGCTTGGAAATTTGCGAATTCTGGCCTTCCTGGTGCTTCGAGCGATCCGGTTACTTACTGGTACCCCTTGAAATCGCAGCCTGGTCAAGAGCATAGCTTCGATACGATGGGCCTCTACGACGTGGACCAAGGTTTGAAGAAGGCAGCGCTCAAGAAGGTAGCAGACGGAGCTTTGCCGAAGGGTCTTGATGAGAAGACCGTCCAAATGGCCGAGCACGTTTTGGAGAAGGGGAAGTCATACGAGGAGCACCGTTCGCATGAAGGAACACCAGAAAGCGGTCCGTATGCGGTCTCGTATAAGGGAAAGCGTTTGGGTAAGCTCTTCCTTGAAATGGAGCCAAATGGAAGTGTGATGTTGCGTGATGCTGACTGGAATCATTACAAGACCATTTTTGATTCCACTTCAATAGGGAAGGCACATGGCTACTGGGACAATGACAGGTTGAAAGCTATCAAGGACTCATTGTCTAAGATTGTAAAACGGAGAGGAGCATCTGTGCTGAGCTCAATGGTGCAGAAAATGGGCTTTACAGAAACGAAATTTGCGGATTCCAGCACTGAGTTGACAAAACTCATCGACTCATGTTATGGAGAGCTCAGTAACGAGCTCTCCGATATAGAATTTGAACGCCAACGCGGAAAACATATAAGCGGACAGGACGAGCGTAAGAGAATTATTCCTATCCTTAGGAAGCTTGGTGTAGCAGCGGTGAAAATCGGTTGGGAGGGGAAAGCCAAATAGAGTCTCTGTCAAGTGCCTAATGATCAAATCATTCAAATATCAACTAAACCTACTTTCGCCCAGGTTCTCATTCTAGAAACCTGGTTGAATTTAGCTCGTAATCTTTACAACGCTGCATTACAAGAACGTCGTAAATCTTGATATAGGAGTGTCAAGTGGATGAATCCAAATGTGCTAAAATTATCGAAGAAGCTTGCCGAAGATATAGTAGCAGTGTTGCTACCGACAGGATTAGAGAGCGCTTTTCGGCTAAAGGGGAAGTTCTGAAAAGTATTGAAGAAATTTTCCAAAAGATGGATAGCCGTATTCATTTGGCTGAAAGTAATGAAAGTTCTTTCTTGGATGCAGTTGCTAATCTTTCAGCCGAACGCCGAGGCGATCCCAGAATTCAATATACGATGCAATTGGTCATGCCAATGGATTTTATTGAAATGACCTTTGAGCTCAAGCCAACTGAAACTAAGGCCGAGACCGTTGTCTTACCAGTAACTGTGGCTGTGGAATAAATCTGTGGCCTGCAGCGGCTGTGGCTCTTGTCGTTGCCCTCGCTGCGGCGTGGCACTTCAACGTTCAAAAGATTCTCGCGGAACGATCTATCTCAAATGCCCGCGTTGTTACTATATGCGAGTTTGTCAAGGTCCGAGATGAAGGAACTCGTAGGCAAAGATCTCTTCCAGTACGGCTTAGCAGCTGATGTTCTTTGCATTACGACTAACGGAACTTTGAGGAAAAATGGAGCAGCCGTGATGGGCAAAGGTTGTGCCTTAGAAGCTAAGAAACGCTGGCCAGGGATTGACGACATTCTCGGGCGTCTCTTGCTTGAAAAAGGCAACAAGCCTCATTTTTTTGGGCGGAGTCCCTCAGGGAAAGCCAACCGAATTTCAACGCCCATTTCAGGTTGGTTGTCAGGTTTGGAGTTTTCCAGTCAAGCACCAATGGTATCAGGAAGCAGACCCAAACTTGATTGTTATGTCCGCTAAGGCATTGCTGGCTGAAGTTTCCAAGGATCCTCTGTTACGCATCGTTGCTGGGTTGCAATGGCGCGAGGTCAAACCTCTTTTGGCGAAACACTTAGATGAAAATCTTGGGCTGAGACTGAGGCAGAAAAGGCAGCAGAAAGAGCTCGCCGTGCTGATCCAATTTTGTTTGGGGTTAACGATGGAGTCCGCAAGTTGTATTACATTGGTGACTGGGTCGACGAATTCTGCGATCTGACTCTCGACCAAATTGCTGATACTCTAGGCACTGTGCAGAACGCCATTCAGGATGTTGCAAGTGATCAATAGCTTCACAAATGACTACCGGTTTCTCTCGAACTTCTATTCCACACGTGTGGAGTTTGAGGGTCTCACCTACCCTTCTGTTGAGCACGCTTATCAAGCGGCTAAGACTGAAGATAAGGAACTCCGTAAGCAGTTTGCAAGAGGTATTCACGCAGGTGAGGCCAAGAAACTTGGAAACAAGATTACTCTCCGTCGTGGTTGGGAGAATATCAAACTTTCCATCATGGAGGAGTTGGTTCGCAAGAAATTTCAGGACATAGAATTGAAAGACAAACTCCTAGCAACAGGTGAGCAGGAACTTATTGAAGGTAATACTTGGGGCGATGTTTTCTGGGGTCAGGTTGAAGGCCAAGGTAAGAATCATTTAGGTAAGATTCTCATGCGGGTTAGAGCTGAACTAAAGGAGAAGCTCAATGGCTTTGAACATGTCCCGTGCGATCGGTGGTGACAGCTTCGCAGAGGCATTGGCAAAGGTGTTCGGCAATACGCCAATATGGTCGGACATATTTGACTGAGATTTCAAAGAAGCTCGCACAGGTTTATGGACCCCGCTAAACAGCAGTTGGCTTTAAGATTTGGCTCTATTCTTCGTAAAAAGCGCAAAGATAAGGAACTGACCCAAAAAGAATTTGCAAAGCGTGCATCAATCTCTCGTACCATGTTGGTCAGTCTGGAACAAGGTGGTTCAACTTGCCGCCTCGCCACCTTTGTTCGTATTGCCCTGGCGCTTGGAATGGAACCGCCAGACTTGCTGAAGTGTGGGTCCAGACCCCGCTAGTTTGAACGATCCTTTTGTCCGGGCCGTGCTAGCACAAGCTGGAAAATGATGTCGTTGTATCATTTTCGTAATGATAGAGCTGCCGAGCTACTCTCGGGGAAAAGACTTTCAAGTCTTCAAATGGCCTTGTGGCTGCTGGGTTAAGTTTGCGGGGGAACTGCTAGATGAACAACATTCATTCGTTCTCAAAATTGAAACGAATCCAGAATTGGATATCTGGGATGTTGCAGAACGTCTAGGTTGGAAATGGATTGGAGAAGGAGCTTGTTCACATGAGCACGGGTCTGGTCGGTGGAATGGCGTCGGCCTTGTCGCCGAGGTAGCCAATGAAAAGGGGAAGACCACCATTGGCGCCTCAAGAAAGGTTGACACAGACGTTAAGCGTGCGCCTTTCACCCGAACTCAAACTGGAGATAATCGAAGCGGCCAAACGCGATCGAAAAACACCGAGCGAGTGGGCACGGTGGGTGCTGGTCGAGTACGCGCTCTCAGAATGAAAGAGGAAGAGAAAGAGCGCCGTGCAAAACATTATGCTCTGATTGAACAACTTATCCAAGAAAAGATTGCAAGAGATAAGGCTGAGTATGAAACTGCTAAACTGCAAGAATTGCCACGATATCCTTCAACTAAGCCTTAGAGTGGGGAAGAGAAGGTGTCTGTGCAAGAAAAGCGGGGCTAGGTATATTGATGACGATTGGGTCGTTTATTATGGTCCAGCTCGTATTCTTGGAATTGGCTGGGAGGAATACCGAGCTTCAATGATCCTACATCCGACTTTGGACAATGACGGTTTAGTCAGAGAGCGTTTTCAATGGTTTGAAATACCAGAAGGACGTCATATTAAGAAGATGGATCGAGAAGCTTATGATCTTTTGAAATGACGTTCCCTTTGTGCCACATCCACATAGCATAAAACCGCATTTTCCCCGCCCAACACATGTTAAGAAACGGCCACATTTTGTCAAAAAACGTCCTCGTTTCGTCAAGAAACATCCTCATTTCGTACAGCATCATCCTCATTTCGTACAGCATCATCCTCATTTTGTACGGCATTTTCACTCGCTAGATAAGTTGGCTTGTGAGTTTGAAGAAATGGGCTACTCTGAGTACGCTGCTGAATTGGATAAGCTCGCATTTTTGCTAGAGTAGTCTTCAGAATTAGTTCGTTAATACGTTAGTAAGGTGTGATTTCTCCACCTGAAAAGAAGTTCCATTTTATTTACAGAACAACTTCTCATCCGAAAAACATAGCGACTGGAGAAGCACATGCCGTCGCAACTTGATCAACTCGATAGACCCAATTTTCAGCAAGAACGATGGGATCCACAGATCCCACTCCCTCCAATTAATGGCGCTGCTATCACTGTTGACATTGGTGTCGTAGATGTTAGGTGGGACAATCCTCAGCTCCTGGTCGGTAACCAAAAATTCCAGATTTTAGGGGTCAATGTATACAGGGCTTTTGATAGCGCCCTGAGTAACTATCAGCTTATTAATCCCTCCCCTATTGGTGGCTTATTCTTTGTTGATCAAACACAGAATGTGACAGTTACTGATACGGTTTCTGTTATGCCTGCTGCTAACACAACTTATTTTGAACGACAGGGACCGACTGATCCTTACAACGTTTGGACTATCAAGACAGGTCATTATCCGATTGTGGTTCCAGGGAGCCAGGCAATCCCCACTAACAACCCGGCTGACGTTACCCTGACCATTGATGGTCAGGAGGTTCCGGTTTTCAGAGTTCTTGGTGAAACTGGGGAAGTTGAATTGATCACTGGACCGATTTATGATCCTTCAATTCAGCAGTTGGTTAATCCTGTCTTGCCTGGGCCAAATAGTGTGACACAGTTGACTTACACGTACAACTCGGTTTTGATCTCGGTTGCTCTGAATCAGAGGATTTTCTACAAGCTGACTGCCGTTGCGCTAGTGAACGGCGATATGGTTGAGACACCTCTGAATCAGTGCACTCCGATCTCTGTTTTTGACACCGAAAATTTGGACTATATCTGGCGTGAAGCTATGCGTCGGAATAGATGGATCCTGGAGCAGGGTGGTGAGCGTGTCAAAGTTTTCATCTATAAGTGGAATGGTGTTCGCTGTCCGACCTGGGATCCTGACCATCAACAAGCGTACAATGATTGTCTACAATGCTATGGAACAGGAATTCTAGGTGGTTACGAAGGGCCTTTCGATCTGATTATTGCTCCTCCAAATCATGAGCGTCGTGTGCGCTTGATGGAATATGGCTTGAAGACTGAGTCTGTCTACGAGACGTGGACTGGTGCTTATCCGTTGCTGAATGAACGTGATTTTATTCGGAAGCAAAATGGCGAAGTCTATTCTATTGGCCCTGTAACTGTTCAATCTGCTAGAGGCTTTACGCTTCAGCAATCGTTTTCTATTGCCATTTTGTCGGAACAAGATATTCGTTGCAAAGTTCCTAATGACATTGGAACTGTGTTGACAACGACGTTGGTTACAAATCCTGGTGATTACAATGCAACACAAGTATCTGACCCTTCAGCTCAAATAACGAATAAACCAACCATTCCGGCCGGTGAACAAGTACGTGGCAGAACCCCAACCTATGAGGATATAATCTATTGATATGATTAAGGAAAATATCATATATGCATTGATGGACCCAAGTACGCATGAACTCTTTTATGTAGGTAAATCTGATTTTCAGCGGCTCGCCTGGCATATTTAGCTGCACACAATTGACCTATGTTTTTTGCTAAGTACAAACTTCGTAAGACGCATCCCGAAAAGGAAGTCGGGATGACACCCATGAAGTACAACAAGCTAGTTGGAATTTCTAAACAGTTTGTCATGAATGAGTTCGCGAGAATTAATCAGCGTGATCTACAGAATGCTGTGAAACTCTCTAGTTCTACTTCGACAACGAAAGACGGTTATCGTGTTAATGTTTCACAGCAAGTCATTGAAGCTTTGGCAAAGGACAAAGTAGGAACTGTCAAGAAGAAGTACAAATTTCAGAAAGAGAAACTTCAAAAGCTCAAAACAAAATATTCTGATTTGAAGTCTTATACTTACCACCAGTATCCAGACGGAAAGGTGCCTGGTTTCAAACAATCAGTTCTGTCTCAGTTGAAGAACCAGGTAAGTCGGCTGAAGCAACGTACCATAAGATTGAAGCAGAATGTCGAGAATAAACGTGAGTTCAAAGGAACCAAACCACAGCCGACAGTTGTAGATTTTATGGATCGAAATCCAAATTTCATCGAAAATCTTTCGAAGAAGTTTGAGGATAAGATTGTGGTGGATAAGTTCATTGAACTCTACTTCTCAAAGAAGTGAGGAGGTGGACCATGTTGTCAAAATGGGACGCCAAAACTATGGCAGGTCAGATTGCAGCAACTTGGATTGATGAGAAGATATTGACCGAAAAAATTCAAGAGAAATGGAGAGAATTAAGCTCGCTGACAGATGAGGATATTAAACAGATCAAATACGAACTTCATGTTTATGCTGAACATCTTAGGCTAATCCATTAATGGTTCTGAAACCACAGATTGTAATTCTTTGTAGATTAGCTGCAGGCTATGAGGTCAAGGACCTCGGCCGACGGTTGAAGTATAACGAGAAGTACACATTTATTTATGAAGATTTCGTACGCTCAAATGATCTGCAAATGGGCCTGAAGAATGGATGGTTGAAAATGGTGAACTATATGAGAAACGTGCCGCGCAAGCTTCATCTGGTGCCACACAGGAAACCGGCTCCACCACCAGCGCTACCGGCCCAGCAAGTTGTTTCCACGACTATGACGCCAGAACAAATCGCCCAGCTCAAGCAAGAACTAGCAGCCGAACTCAGAGCAGAATTGAAAAGCCTGATGCCTGAATTGGCGGCTTCTCTCAATTCTGGTCGAGCGAATCAGCCGGTGCCACCTCAACAAGCCACTCCAAAGCCGGAAGAGCCAATGTTTATCCCGACGATTGAGACAGGTGATATGAAGACGAATTTGAATGTAGCGAAGCACGAAGAACAGTCAGTTGATGACATTTCAAATGTTCTTTCTGCTGTCAAGAAAAGCAAGAAAACCTAATCTATTTATAGAAGACTGTCTAGAGAAAGGTCCGCCATGCCTAACCTACTTGCACAAGAACTCAACAAGCTCGCAAAAATGCTCGAAGGTGCAAAGGGTGCAGAGACGACCTATCTCTGGAAATACAAGTGCGCCAAGGGCCATGAATTTTTGCTAAGTGACCCTCATGGCCCCAGCACTACTCCACCGAAGAGAATACTTTCTTGTCCCTTTGATAAGTCAGTTGCAGAAATTGAAAAGCCCGTCAAGCGCCACCGTTGCAGAATTGATTCCTCGGCAGTTTTGGAGGAGAAACCAGAAGAGTAGATTGTATCGTAGTAGGTTGGTTAGATCAGATTAGACATAGATGAGGGTTCTAAATGGGTGAAACTAAGTTTTGTTCTGGTGCTTCTGTAGACGTGGGGACGATGTTTTTAGCTTCTGCTCGGAAGCTTGTAGAGGGGGGAAAAGTAGAAACTGCTAAAATTCGTAATGCATTTCTAGATTTGCCTTCAGATGCCAAAAATATGTTGAAGCTGAGTAAGGTCAATTCTATTGACCGAGGTGACAACATTTACATCATTGGTGATGAAGCTTTGGCTGTGGCTAATATCTTCCATCGCGATATTCGTCGTCCACTTTGCCGGGGCATCATTTCTTCACAAGAAGTCGACGCTTTTGATATCCTGTCCCTAATCATTGAGAAACTGTTGGGAAAGCCAGTAACTGAGAAGGAAATTTGCCACTTCTCAGTTCCTGCTGTGCCGATTGATAATCCTGGGCAGGATGTCATTTACCATACAGGTGTCTTCCATAATATCATTTCGAAGCTCGGGTACACCGCCAAGCCGATGAACGAAGCTTTGGCTATTTGCTACGCTGAGTGTGCTAAAGAAATGTTCAGCGGATTGACACTCAGTTTTGGCGCTGGTATGGTGAATTGTGCTTTGACTTACCGTACAATTCCGGCTTTTCAATTCTCTCTTGCACGTTCTGGCGACTGGATTGACGCAGGCGCAGCTAGGTCTGTTGGCAGCACAGCAACCAAGATTGCGGCTATCAAGGAGCGTGGTGTCAATCTCTTGAATCCGAGAGAAGGTGAAGCAAAGACGTTTCGAGAGCGTGAGGCAATTTGCTTTTATTACGAGGATCTTATTAAGTATACCATCTCTTGTATAGAGAAAGAATTTTTGAAAATTCAAAATTTGGTTGAATTGCCTGAATCAATTCCACTTGTAATAGCAGGTGGAACGACAATGGCAGGTGGCTTTCTCCAAAAATTTCAACAGCTTCTTTCTGCTAAAAAGGACTTCCCATTTAATGTAGGCGAGATTAGGCAAGCAGAAAATTCTTTATTGTCTGTGGCCAAGGGCTTATTGGTGGCTTCTCTGAACAATTGAGTCGGCAAATGCAACCAAGTTCTGTTAAGATGGGAAATCGTTAAAATCACTGGTATAGACAAATACAGGTTTTCACTAGCTAAATTTGCTTCTTAGAAGGTTGATTATGTCATCTAAGGTTGAATCTTTTACACGGGAAGAATTGATTGTTTTACGAACCCGAGCGGAAAATCTTGCTTCAATGAGAGGAACCAGTTCTGGCTGGGTTCGTGCTTATTTGAATCTGGCAGACGCTACTGATCATCTTGATGCCATGATCGCTAGAAGCAGTGTGACTGAGTCTGGAATCCCGTCAATAGCTAGTCAAAAGTCGTAGAAATGACTCGCTCAGCCAACGAGCTGGAATTCTTGTGGAAGCTTGGCTTGCCACTCTCTGAGATGAGTAAAGATGAACGAGAATTGTTGTATAGACAATTTCTCAGTAATCAGGAAAATGAGACGAGATTAGTGAAGAAAATGAATTTGAAGAAATCTAAGAAATACCTTGTAGAATAATCGACTTATCCGTTGGTCTCGTGTGTACTATCAACTTACCCATGTCCTCAAACGACGTCTCATCCGGGAGCTGAAAGAAAGCTTCGGTCGGCATCCTAAGTTCAACAAGATTACCAATTGGATTAAGGACCGTTATTCGTATGCTGACGTGCCTCAGTTTGGCATTGTCATCAAAAATGCTTCTTCCAGTAAGGTTCAACTCAGCCCAGACAACTTCCAAGGCAGTGTCAGCTCCTACGTCAAGCTGGCTGGTGTTGCGAATTTCCCGAACACGAGTGTTGAATGGGCTCGTGAAGATCGTCAGTCACTAGACTTGCGTCAGGGCGTTTTTCCTTCTCCGCCTGGAATTTACTACATCGTCATCACGTCCCCTACTACTTTTGAAGTTGACCCTCTCTTGAGTGCCAACAATGAATTGCTCCTAGAAGCCAAGGATAATACGACCACGACTGCTTATTTGCGTAACGCACCGATCTTTCCAAATTTCTTGCAGATCTTCAATGGTGGCTTTTTGATGAGGCCGAACATTGATTACACGATTGACATTGCGACAGGTGTAGTCACCTTTATCAATCCGCCACCTCAAGGCTCCGTCGTCCGGGCGAACTATTTCTATCCAGCTCAGACTCGTGGGCCATTCAATATTACCACGAACTACTTTGATAACGAGGCCATTCCAGGTGTCATTTTGGCTTTCGGTGCACGTGTACAGCAGGTTGCACCAGAGGGTCAGACAGTGCTTGATAAGCAAGCTGTCATTATCTCTCGCGAAAGAGATGAGACGGCTCTTGAATTTGGCGGACATTGGGAAACAAGTTTCAACTTTGATTGCATTGCTCGCGATCCGATGCAACTTGAAGAGATCGCTGATTACACGTTGATGACACTTTGGGGAGAGAAGAAAAACCAATTGGAATTAGAAGGCATTACCATCCAGGATATCAGTCATGGAGGCGAGGCTGAGGAAGAATACGATTCTGTGACAGGTGACCTTTGGTACACTTCTACTATGTCAATCACCTTCCGAAGCGATTGGATGATCTGGACACCCTTGCCGTTCACCGTCAGTCGCATTTCTAATGTTAGCGCAACGACTTCTCAGCTGTCACAAATGACAGACCAGCAATTGGCAAATCTTCAAAGTTCGTTGCAACTTGTTCCGTCAGTTGCTGCATACGTGGTTCCGCCTAGAGGTGCCTACGATTTTGAGAGGATCAGCTAAATGCCAATTTACGAATACTACTGCGGGAAATGCTCACTTCTCTTTGAGGTGTCTAAGCCAATCATTAAGTATGACTCCGAGGAGAAATGTCGGATGTGTGGCCAAACTTCCAAACGCATGATCTCTTCAGAAGTGGGGATTTCTGTCAAGGGTGAATCTTCCCATAAGACGGTAGACCAGGTCGTTGGGGAGGATGCCGCTAAACGCTGGCAGCAATACCACGACCGCAAATCAGAAAAAGATAAGATCCGTGCCAAATCTGGTTCTGGCGCTTTGGTCAAGAAGCCTGATGGTTCGTACGCTGCTGCCCCAAAAGAAATCGTTGAGCATCGCAACAAGATTGGGGAACAATTTGCAACTGCTCTAAGCGAGCATCGGGTGGATCGTGAGAAAAAGGGTATCCCTGCTTCTGACACGATGAAGCCAGAAGAATAACACAAACACAAATCCACAAAGCACATTAGTCTTTTAATACTCTCATCCTTGTGTCACTGTGAGAAGGCACGAGGAATAGATGAGATTTTATCTAAATGTGAACAATGTGAATGTAGGCTGTCTTCAAGTTCAGATGTCTGAACTTTTAGATTTATATGTAACAACAAGAAGTTAGCGCTCACAGAGGACGGACGGATATGCCTTCATACCTCACTGGCGGTTACGTTCCACCTGGCGTATTTACTCAGACTATTTTCCAGCCGACAACCCCGCCCCTATTCAATGGCCTTAGAATCCCGATCTACATTGGCGTTGGTCAGGAGCAGCTGACTCAGTCGAACTACGAGCTCGTTCGTGGCTCTAGCGCAATCGTTGACACCCAGGTCTTCAACGAGGACGTTTCTAACAGCTTTATCGTTAGCGACGCCAATCCTGCCGCACCTGTGCTTGGTCCAAGTGGTGGAACCCTTACTATCTTCCAGGTTCAAAACTATCCGATCACTGACGGTTCCGGTCACGGCATTGTCACTACCAATCCACTGAACGTCAGCGTCACAATCAGCTCACCCCCTGGCTCACCTGCAACACCAGTTAGTGTTGTGCAGGTTGCTGGTGCAACCGGTCAGGTGACACTCGCCGACCCACCGCCACTTGGTGCACAAGTTCTTTGCACTTACTTCTTCAAGCGGACAGACACCAAGATCACTGATAATGTTTCGGCTCAGGCCAACGGAACTGCTACTACCTTCCAGGTTAACGAGTTCCCGATTACTGATGGAACTAACGGTGGTATCACGACGACCGATCCAAGCACGGTCGTCGTCAAGGTGAATGGCACTCAGGTCGTCCCGACGGCCGTTGATGGAACTAACGGTCTGGTTACTTTGCCTTCAGCACCGGCTGCTGGTGCTACTGTCTTGATTACGCATTACTTCAATACCTGGCAGAATACATTTGATTATCTGCCGAATTCGGACATCGTAACGATTGGAAATTGTGGTCTGACTCCGAATCGTTCCGATTTCTTCCAGGGCCCAGATTTCAATGTTTTTGGCAGCGATATTCACTGGGGTGCTTCCGATACCATCAATGCTGGTATCGTCAATACAGGAACGACTCCGTTCAACAGCAGCCAGGTTTCTGTCACACTCGTCGACAACAACATTTACTTGGAAAAGGCAACGCCTTACGTCAATACGAGTGTGACACCTGCTGTCACAAGCAGAATACAATTTCTCCTCAATCATATTCCAACTCTTGGCAATGGGTTGAACACTCCACTTGGTTCTTCGCTCTACAACCAATTGGCTAATGGTCGTATTGACGTAACCAGTGATCGGCCAGATCTTGTCACAGTTTTCGTAGGACAGTCGGTCCAGGACGCTATCAGTCGTCCTCCAGTTACAGTAGCGAGTGTTAATGGTGCTGAGAGGCTAGTCACTCTAGCACAGCAGATTCCCTTGAATACGAATGTTTACTGCTCGTATTACTACAGTAATCTTGCTGACGACGTCTATACGTTGACTTGCATCACACCACAAGCGACTGGCGGGCAGTATTCTGTTTCGAGCGGTATCCAGGGACAGCTTTATGGCCTTGTCTACAATGATACTGGTACCGCTATCACAAAGACTAGCCTTCCACAAACACTGGGCTGGCCCTCAAATATTGAGCAACAGCCTGATGTGATTCATTATGGGGGCACACCAGTTGCTGAAACTGTGACTGTTACGATGACACAGCTTGCAGCGATTGGTGCTACACTGACCAATGCTGTAGCTGGTCCATGGGTTATTACCTCTTCGAATCAGACCTTGGATTTTGCATACACAGCACCAGCTGTGTCTCCTGTAAGCGTCACGCTTCCTCTTTCTACTGCTCCTGTGATTCAGGGTGTAAATGCAGGACCTTTCACATTTAATGCTGGAGAGACCCTTACCGTTGTTGTTAATGGTGGGGCAAAGCAAGTTTTTACTCTGACTGGTTCTGCACTTTCTGCTGCAACAGTTGCAGCAAATATCACAGCCCAGAATCCGCAAGGCTTTACGGCTACAGCGGGTGGTGTTGGAAGTAATTACCTTGTTCTTACAGGCACTCAACTTGGTGCAACCAGTACGTTGCAGGTGCCAAGTGCTTCTGTCACCTTGGGCTTCTTGTCTGCTGCGGTTGTAACTGGCGCAGATACGACGGCAACTCAAGTTGTCGAAGCTATCAATGCAGCTGCTGGTGATACGACCTACACTAACGAAAATCAGTTCACTGGCACAGGCGCCACCAATTTCACTGGTGGTGGCGGTGGTGCAGGCCACGTCCTCCATGTGCCGGTTGCTCCAAATACCGTCACTGTTAAGTCCGCTGATTCTGTTGTCGTCCAGGGTATCACTTATTCGGCAGTAGCACCTGGTCCGAATAGTGGGATTACGGTCGCATATGTCAGTGGCGGGTCTTTGTCGGTAGCAGTTGTTGGGTCAGCTATTACTGTTACGATTGTTCCTGGCACCTCGACTAACACTCTGATTCAGGGCGCCGTCGCTGGCTATGCTCCTGCGTCAGCCTTGGTCAACTCTGTCGTTAATGCTGGTCAGGGCGCAGTGACCCCAACTGTACAGACGGCAACTGCTTTGACAGGGGGCACGACAGCGACCGATGATGGTGCGGGCACAATCGCTGGTACTGGGTTGGCTTCTGGTTCTATCAACTACACGACAGGCGTATTGGATCTCAATTACATAACTGCTCCTGGAAATGGAGCAGTTATTAATGCGACTTATACTGCTGGCATCAGCACCGTTGCTGCCTTGGTACAGAATTCGGTTACTTCCGAAAGTGTTGGGACAGGCAACGGCATTAACGCGACATTTACGTATACTGTCTCCAATACTCCTGTAGTGATTAATTCTGTCACGCTTACTGCTGGTTCCGTTACTGGAACTGATAACGGTCTCGGATCTATTTCTGGTGCAGGAATTTCTTCTGGTTCTATCAATTACGAGACTGGTGCAGTTTCTGTAACATTCAGTACGATCCCAGCGAACAACACTGCAATTACAATTGCTTACAAGTATGTGAGCAGCTCTAACTTTACGATTAGTACCGGCAATCTTGCTACACCAGTAATTGGACCAACAGCGTTTGTGACAATCACTGGTGGTACGTCGCTAGCTACTCTCGGTTTTGAAGCTAATGAGACAGATTCTGGGTCCCCTGTAACTGCCGGGTTTACCGTTTCTAGCTCGAACGTAACTGCTGGTTCTTCTGGTACTGGTCTTGTTGGGCAGACCTACACCGATGCTAAGACTGGCTTGCGCTTTTCATTGTTGGCTTCGCCTTCTGGTGGATCGTATAACCTAGGTGGCTCGTTCCAATTCACAATTGGGACAACCCTAACGACCAATGCGAGCTTGCCTTCGTTGGTCATCCCTGGTGCTCAGACAACGGTCACCAGCTTGGCGAATGTTGGTGTTAATAACACAAGTGTTATTAACACTTACGCTCCGAGTGGAAATGCACCGGCAGTTGGTGACTTCTACTATCTGACGTATACCTACGAAAAGACTGACTTCACACCAGCGGTGTACTCGAAGTTCAGTGACATTCTGAGTGATTTCGGACCGCTCAGCCCGACTAACAGCCTGACTCTGGCAGCCTACTTGGCTATCCAGAACGGCGCGGTCGCGGTGGCTCTCTCGCAGGTTATGAAGGTTCCTGGAACGAACCAGGCTTCGGATCAGGCTTACATCACAGCTATCGACGCTCTGTCAACACCACTGACGGACGGTACCAGACCGGCAGTCATTGTTCCACTGACCACTTCGCCGACCGTCGTTACGTTCCTCGGTCAGAACGTTCAGATCCAGAGCTCCATCCGCTACCAGAACGAGCGTATTGCTATGTTCGGGTTCGCGGCTGGGACTACCCCGATCGTAGCACAGCAAACAGCCCAGAGCTTGGCCAACAACAGAATGATCGCTATCTATCCAGATAGCGTCATCATCCAGCTTGTTGATCAGTTCGGAAATCCGAACGATGCAGTGCTTGACGGTTCGTTCTTGGCTGCTGCTGTTTCTGGAAGCAACGTCGCACCAGCTTTTGACGTCGCGACCCCGATGACGAACCGCTCGATTGTCGGCTTCAAGGCACTCGGGCGCATCCTTGACATGGTTGACCAGAACCAGACCGCCGCAGCAGGTGTGACGGTTTTGGCAGACCTCTCGCCGAACATCATCGTCCGTCAGTTCCTGACAACGGACATGAGCAACTCACTGACTCGTGAGCCGACTGTCACGACTATCAGTGACTTCGTCCAGATCTCGGTCCGGAATGCTCTGCGCCAGTTCATCGGCGTGAAGTTCCTCCCAAGCATTCTCCAGGATATCGAGCGCGTTGTTGCCAACACGCTGAAGACGTTGCAGACTTCGCAGATCATCTCTCAGTACACTGGTGTCAGCGCAAGTGTCGATCCGTCTGACCCGACTTCGGCCTTGGTTGAAGCATTCTATGCTCCGATCTTCCCGCTGAACTACATCGTCGTGACGTTTACACTCCAGTCGACGATTGGTTAGTAGGTGGATCCAGTCAGAAGCTAGATGAGCTAGCCGCTAAGCTAGATAAGCTTGGACTAGCTTATCTAGCTTCTAGACTAGATTCAATTTCCCAGAAATTAGCAGCGAGTCAGAAGGAAGAATTTGAGGCGCGGCTCGAGGGACACGAAGCTCTGGTTAAGCACTTGCGCAAGGATTTGGAAAAGATCATCAAGACAAAATTTAAGGGAACCAACATAAGAGTCATGAAGGAGACGTTTGGAAAATTGAGAACGATAAGGTTACTGTATACGCTGAATGTGGTCTAATTCCTAAGGAAAATCATTTCTACTACCAGATTTGGTCTCTTGACCCTGCTAGCAAAGTCACCCGGCCGCTAGTGAAGAAAGTTCACCAGGAAGCGCTTGCCAGGACGAATTCAGCTGCGCTCGAGAAGAAATTTGTATCTGACCTAGAGAGTGTCGTTAAAGAGACAAAGCTCAAGGTCGTCAGTTAACTGACTTCTCTTGTTCTTTAGATTCATAACCACAATTCGAACAGAACAAGAATATTTTGTGGCAAGCGTCTTTCCAAGCTAATGCCTCTGAATTTTTGCAGTTTGGACAGCTTTCAAACCATTCATTTTTCGGATAGATTCTTTCCACTTTCTTTAGGGCACGATTAGACATTGTTCTCCGATGAGAAGATTTCTCTACCTTGGTTGTTTGGCGGAAAGGTAAGACGACTGCCATTTCAACTTGTATCAGACTTAAATGGAGTATGTCCAATATTCTTTTTATGAGACGGTAAAGTGATTTTGAATTCTAGGAGTCATCACATGGACATTGAAAGACTTCAGGCCGCTCGTGCTTATGCAAGGGACAACGTTGCCCGGCTGAGCCAGAAATTGGCCAGCTTGCAGAAGATGGGTGGACCGGGTCTGGCGGAGTCACCGATTTTCCGGGTTGTCCGTGCTGACCTCCGTGCTGCGAAGACTGACCTGACCGAGATTGATCGGAAGTTCTACTTCCTGGATAAGAACCGGAAGCTTCTTTCCTCCATTATTGACACAGTTGGAGAGGTTGTCGATAGCCTGGAGACAACTGAGAAGCTTGCTAGCGACGCTGGGGATGAGGTTCGTACTGGAGGCACTCGTAAGCGACTGGCGAGCATTCTCTATCGCCTGGCTAAGATCGTTGAGGCTGATGACATGGCCTCTGATGTTGCACATAAGTCTCTGAAGGAAGTGGAAGGTGAGATGGCTCACGTTTACCCGAACCAGAGCCAGAATACGACTTATTACTTCCGTCGTCGTGGCATCCTTCCACCAGAGGATCTTGGTGGCGCCAAGAATGCACCTGCTCCTCCGAAGCCTGAGCATACTCACACTTTGGATCACGGACCAGCTGCCCGGCATGGTCCCCCAGGTCCACACGCCTAATCCTAGTCCGGCCCGGATTACTCTCGCCGCTTTGTTACATAAGGGCGGCGAGACTGTTTCAGGTCTGTAAATCCTGCCATCTTTTGTTAGCTGTTCTCTGATTAGATTCAGCTCTCTTGATGGAAGAATACCTCAATGGTTTTTTCTCTTTTTCTGTTTTTATGACAGGTTTTAGTTCTGGCTTATTCCAATAGGTTCTCTGAGAATTGTAGCACAAAAACTTACATTCTTCAGATCTGGCAGATTGCGTAACCCGTAGACCTGAAGAAAGTTCATGTAGTGAAATTCTTTTGATTGTTCTGCCAGCAGTATCTTTTGTAACCTTGATTCCGCCAACATAGGAATTTGTGAGAATACTCTTTTAATGGAAATAGATTATGTGAATCCAAGGGATAGCTAAGGAAAATTTTCTTAGTGACTCCAGGAGGATAGTAGAATTTTCGACAACGACTCGTACATATATCGAGATGGAGCTGCACCGAATACTAGGACTCTAATTAGTTCTAAGAACAAGGTCTACAGCTTCGCTGCTGGCCTCGGAGCCTATTCACGCATCGGTGTCGTCTCGACCTTCAATATGAGTGAAGATAGGGCGATGAACATCGTCCGAGGCGTTGGGTTTGGTGATCAGATCGCTGAAATCGTGCCTGGGGTGACAGCTGAACGGTCGATCACTGTCGAGCGCATGGCCCTCTACCTAGCCAATGTCTTCCAAGTCTTTGGTTACTTCTCGGGTGTTGACGGTCTCGTGCGTTCGCTCAAGCATCACAAGTGGCCGTTTGACATCAAGCAAGAAATTGTCTTCTCGGAAATTGTTAACCAACAGTGGGTTACGGTTGGAAGCAATGTGACTCCTCAGGTTCCCAGCTCTACCACTACGACTCAACCTAGTGTTAGCGCCAATGCTTCTGGAAACGGTGGCCTGAATGCGCTGATCACGATTCTCGAAGGCTGCTGGATGAGCAACTACTCGATCGATTTCCCGAACGAGCAAACGCCCGTTGCGGAATCTGTGACGATCGTGGCTTCCGACGTGCTCGATGGTCTCTCACTCTACAACGAGTTCATCGACAGCGGCAACAGCCCGATCGCTACGGACAACAACCAGATTGGTTCGCAACGGTTCCAGAACATTCTCGGAGTTTAACACGTAGTCCAACTGCTTGGTGACGTAGAGATTAGACTCAAACCAAATGTAAATACATCAGATGTAGGCTGGCTGAGATTATCGTAGTCGGTTGAACTTGGCAGCGAAAATTTAGATGTAGCTCAAATGGATGAGATTTAGATCAAATTTGAATCGCACTTCCTTTTCTCACCAAGCAATTGGGATAACTTTCTTTGGTGAGATATGATTTACCGCTCTTACTTCATCCCTGTCTATTCAAACCCTGGTAAGCAGGAATCTATTCGTTACACAATCACGAGATTTGCTCAATACGTTCAGCATTTCGTAAACAAGTTCTTCTATGATCAGGTTTCTAAATCTTCTACTAAAGGAATTGGGAAATTAGCAAATCAGGCACAGTACAAAGCCAGAGGAATCATTAGAGCTCAAAGGGCTGCTTCTGAAGCTACTGGTAATAAATCTTCTTGCCCAGAGATCAAATTCAAATCTTGTCCTGCCAAGATTGAAGTATCAGAAGATTCGTCTTATGATTATTGGATTTCTTCCCTAGATCAATTCACAGATAAACGAAATGGTAGAACCTTCATTCCAGCCAATTCCATTAAACCACTCAATAAATCTCTAAAACATGGATGGAAACTCAACGAAACCTGTGAACTCGTATTCAGAGGTTCTAAGTATCCTAAGCTCTACGCCAGAGTATTCGTAGAAAAGGAAGAGCCCAAACTTTTACAATCTAGAGGTTTCCTTGGTGTAGATGTAGGTATCAATCATACGGTAGTACGTTCTGATGGTTACTTAGGACCTTCAGCAAAGAAGATTTTAGATAGAACCAGAGAGATAAGAGCAGAAAGACAACGTCAAAATCACAAGTTCAAATCACAGAAGACTGCATTAAAGCAGCAGTTAGATATTGACGTGAATCGAGCTCTGAACGTTTCAAAGCGAAATTCACTGAGTTTAGCTGTTGAGAATCCCAAAGTTCTAGCCAACTTGAAGACTCACAATAAGTGGGCTAAGTGTTACTTCGCGAATCGCCTCACTGTGCGAGCGAGAGAAGAAGGGATTGATTTGAAGTTCATCAATCCTGCTTACTCTTCAATCACCTGTTCACAGTGTGGAACAATAGATAAGTGGAGTCGAGATAGACAAGACTTTCATTGCACTGCTTGTGGATACGTAGCACATGCAGACTTGAATGCGGCTTGTATTCTGTCTCAGAGGGCTTCCGTTAGTTTCCCTAAGGAGCGTAATCCTTATTCTCCGATCTAAATTTGTTGTTGGTTTTCACCAAAGAGAGGTATGACAAATATGGATGCTTCACTTCTGAAAGAAAAGTTGGGGAGACTCAAGAAGCTTAACTATATCGAATCCGCTCCGATAGAGCTTCCTGACGGGACAAAGGTCATTTTTTCTACCCTCAACACCGCTGAAGAAACATTAATTGCTGAATACATCAATGGTTTTGAGAGAATTCATTTTCTTCAGGTGACTAAGCTCGAGAACCTCGCACATGCGATCAAGATGATTCAGCTGGCTGGGGATCCAGATCAGCTCGACTTGCGTGATACTAATGTCAAGTATCCAACTGGCGAACAGATTGACGGCAAGGACGTTTTCGTTGAGAAGCATGTCTTTGTCAGAAAGCTGATCCAAACCTGGCCCGATACAGTCAACGATTATCTCTATCGGAAATTCCTAGAATTGACAGGTGAGCTTGAGGACAAAGTCGCGGCTAAAATAAAAATCGAGCGAAGTGACGAATACAGGAGGCAGCGTATTGAAAGCAGAGCTGCCGAATTGCATGCTCTCATTGAGGAGACTGTTCAGTACGGACAGGAAGATGTACCAATGGTCTTTGATTTCACTCCTCAAAAGTTGAAGGACAAACAAGCGAAACAGCCATCAGAGGCTGAGCAAAAGGCAAGAGAGCAAACAGAAGAAATTAGAAAACAGCTCCAGGAACGTTTGGCTTCCTCGCGGGGAACTGCAAGACGCACACTATCTTATGAGGAAGAGCAGAAAGCCTTGAGAGATAAGATGAATGGGAATTTGCCTGATAATTACGCTGACCTCCCTGAAGCGGAAAAACAGCTCATTCGCGAGATGGCCGAAGAGACACCGGCGGCGGCTGCTGCGATGGTCAATGAAAAACGAATCAAGAATAATGAGGAAATCCCTCAGCCATTGAACAATCCGATTACCGGAAAGATTTAGTGATAGTCAGGTCTTACATCATCCCTGTTTATTCAAATCCTGGTAAACAGGAATCCATTCGGTACACAGCTACTCGTTTCGTTCAATTTGTCCAGCATTTCGTAAACAAGTTCTTCTATGATCAGGTCTCTAAATCATCTAGTCGAGGAATGGGGCAACTAGCTAATGAGGCGCAACTTTCAAAGCGGAATTCACTGAGTCTAGCTGTTGAGAATCCCAAATCACTTAGTAATCTAAAACCGAAGGGATTGTCTCTTTGGGCTAAGTGTTACTTCGCGAATCGAGCTACTATTAGAGCACGTGAAGAAGGTATTCACATCGTATATGTGAATCCAGCGTATTCTTCACAAACGTGCTCAAAATGTGGCGTAATAGATAGGTGGAGTCGGGTCAAACAGGCATTCAGATGTACAGCTTGTGGATACGTAGCACATGCCGATTTGAATGCAGCCTGTATCTTGGCTCAGAGGGCTTCCGTTGGAGACCACTAAGGAGCGTAATCCTTACAAGGATCTTGAGAAAATTCTTTTCAGAGGCTTCCTTGAACAAAAAGCAGAGGTGGAGGGTCTAACCTTTGTCTTCAAATCAGTCAGCATGAAGGAGATAGCGGAGATTGAACTTCGCTGCCCAATGACTGGTCATCCGCTTTATCAGAAGCATTTTGCCGAACATTTCCTAGCTTATTCGATTTTCATGCTTGATGGTGAGAATCTGCTCTCTGGTTCTCGTGAAGAGAACTTAAAGGCGCTCGGAACATCGATTTCGGAATGGGATGAAACATTCTCAGGCGAGGTCATGAGTATCATTGGTGATCTCAATTCGAGAGTAGCAAATTCTTACAAGCTCATAGAGGCTTACATCTACGAAGAAACAAGTCGTTACTATTGGCGTTCACTGCACGACAAGATGCTCAATAGTTTTGATGTAAGTGGTATCCATGGCACAAATTCTTTACCCATCAACGAACACCAACTCCTATGGACGTTTTATAATCTCATTGAAGATCAGAATCAGGACTTTGAGCGTCAGTGGAGCTTTACAAAGTTCATAGCTAGCGCGTGGAATCCGAAGGGCGTCAAGCAGATAGAAGATCATGACAGGACTAAAAAGAATCGTGAGCGAGAACGACGTGAGGAAGTCAGACTAAAGGCAAAAGATCCAAAGGCTTTTGAGAACAGGCGTTACGTTAGACAGGAAGCAAGAACTAGAGAAGAGCTCCAAAAGCAGCTGCTTGATTGGGTACAGGATCGGAAAGATACACACGAAATTGCGATGGAAGAGTGGGAAAAGAATGTTGCAAAGCAATACTTCGAAAAGCAAGAACGCTTGAAGCAACGGCTTGAAGTAACACCAGAAGTGATAGAGGATATGAAACCAGAACAGATTACAAAGTTGGTTCCAATCAGCCAAGAGCAAATCAAGGAGCGCTTGAAACAGCGCCTTGAAGAGCGTCAGAACAAGCTCACCAAACTTGTGGCACCTGCGATTCTAAGCAACAGAAAAGATCAGCCGAAGATCTTTGATTACATGGAAAAGGAGAATATCGAGAAGGCCAGGACCATTGCCAAAACAGCTCCTGAGCAAGCTCCGAAATCTCCACAAGTGGCACCTCGTTATCAGCAGCAAGTACCCCAGCCACAAGTCAATACTGCTCCTTCTGTCAATCCAAGACTTAGTGCCATGCTCGGGGTACCACAAAACCAGCCAATTCAGAGAACACCCCCATCTGTACCTTCAGTTCCAAAGCAAGCTCAAGTTCCTCAAGCACAGCCCAAAGTTCCTAACCCAGGGATTGATGGGAAGGTCATCATGGATGTTAATGAAATAGCGAGACGTATGAAGGCTAAGGGCATCACTCCTCCGCCCTTGAAAGGCAAGAAGTGACTTATTAAGGTTTATCATGATTCTCACACATAAAATCGCTCTTCAACCAAATAACAAGCAAATCATGTACTTCAAGAAAGCTTGTGGTGTAGCTAGATTCTCGTATAATTGGGCTCTAGTAGAATGGAAGAAACAGTATTCTGAAGGTAAGAAGCCGAATGAGGCTAAACTTCGTAAGCTTCTAAATTCTATAAAGAGAGCTGAATTCCCATGGATGTTAGGAGTAACTAAGAATGCTCCACAACAAGCTATCAAGAATCTAGGAGAAGCGTATCAAAGATTCTTCAAAAAGACTTCTAGATATCCAAAGCTCAAAAAGAAGAACAAGTCTAGAGACTCCTTCAGAGCTGATCCTGGGACAGATCCCAAACAGAATCCTAACGCCGTCAAAGTAGAAGGAAAGAGAGTCAAGCTTCCAATTATCGGTTGGATCAAGATGAGAGAATCTTTGAGGTTCGAAGGTAAGATTCTTTCAGCAATCGTATCAAGAACAGCAGATCGTTGGTTCATCAGCTTGCAAGTAGAAATAGATCATAAGACGCCTATTCGTGAAAACCAAACGATAGGTGGCTGTGATCTTGGGAGCAGAAATCTTGCAACGTTGGATGATGGTAGAAAGTTTCAAAATCCTAAATCTTTAGTGGTCAACCTGAAGAAACTTAGGATGCTTCAAAAATCATTACACAGGAAGATGACGGGATCAGAAAATAGAAAGAAGGCTCGAGTAAGGCTATCCCGTTTATATGCAGGGATAGCCAATATCAGAAAAGACGTTCTTCATAAACTTACCACGTTATTAGCACGTGAATTTGACGTTCTAGGAATAGAAGACCTGAACGTTAGTGAAATGATGAAGAACAGGAAGCTCAGCAGAGCAATTTCTGATATTGGTTTGTATGAATTCAGAAGACAGCTTGAATACAAGCAAATGATATACGGAAACAAAGTAATCGTAGCAGATCGTTGGTTTCCATCATCTAAACTCTGTTCAGATTGCGGATTCAAGCTAGATGAGCTTGATCTTTCAATTCGTGAGTGGATTTGTCCTCAATGTGGTGTGATTCATGATAGAGATGTAAACGCAGCTCAGAATTTAAGAAACGTAGCCGAAAGTTCTTCGGTGTTAGCCTGTGGAGAAGAGAGCTCTGGTATGAGTAACATTACTCATACGAAACTATCTTCTGTGAAGCAGGAATTTAGCGTCATGGTGGATAACTATGAATAAGCCTAGCAAGAACGGCAAGAAGTAACGAATGCCCGCTAAGAAAACAGACGCGCATAGGGAGGTCCTACTTTCCATCGGCATTGACCTGGACAAGCGCCAGGAGGCTGATTTTTGGCGTAAGTTTCGAAAGAACATGGCGAAGCAAGGTAAGGCCATGGAAGGGACCATGGATTTCACGTCTGGATTGAAGAAGACGGTTGAGTTCTTCAATCAACAGATCAAGAAGTCTAGGTCTATGCAGGAGGCGGCTTATAAAGCAATTGAAGAAAAACAAAAACTCCTACAGAAGGGCCAGGATCTGTATTTCCAGACAGAGGTTGGAAAGATCAATGGCATTCGTGAAGCACGGCGAAAAGCTAATGATGATGAGCTCAAAGAAAAGATAAAGGTCTTCAAAGAAGCTGGGCACTCAGAAGACCAGATCAACCAGAGAACACTGCATCTCAAGCAGAAATATGCTGAGGAAGATCTCTCTTTTGACAAACAGATAAAAGATCTGAAGTACGAGACGATGGAGAAGGCTGAGGAAGACAAGAGAAAGCTGGAAGCAGAAAGTGCCTTCATCGAAGAGAAGTATGTTGAAAATCTCGACCTTGCGATCACCGAAGGCGTTGAGCATTTGGACAAGACGCAGGGCAAAGTCATCCAGAACATTGAAGATCTGACTGGCAAAACTGAGAAATACAAGGACGTCCTAACGAAAGCCGGTCTAGAAGCCAAGGGTCTCATCCCAGAAGACTACATCGACAAGGTTCGCGCCATGTCGATGTTGGCTGAGAACTTGAAGAAAGCCCAGGAAGAAGCAGGGAAAGGAGTAGAACTCTCCGAAAAGAAAGTTAAGGAGATATACGAGGATTTGGTCAAGACTGTTAAGGCTATGAATGCTCCTATTGAGACTGCTCTAAAGAAGACTGAGAAAAGTTTCGAGCGTGCCCAAGAAAATCTAGCTAAGTCTGCCCAAGAAATCAAAGAAGAGCTGTTGATGAGTATTCCTGGTGTTGCCAAAATTCCAGGTTTGGCTGGGTATTCGAAAAGAAAAGAGCATGCTAAGGATCGTACTGAAACGTTCAGAACTCTGCAAAAGAAAGAAGGAGGAGCTGAAAGCCCTCTAACAAAATTCCTTGGTAAAATTCTACCGTTGGTTAACGCTTTTGAATCATTCGCCCCAGCACTTACGCTAGTTAGTGCTGGCCTGATGGGTCTTGTGAAGATGTTTATCGACGCACAAGCTATGGCTAAGGAATTCAATAAGTCTTTGATGCAAGGAGTTGGTGCTGCTGACCTTGGAATAAAGACCAATGAAAGTGTAAGCGATTCTCTCACCAAGGTACGAGATACTTATCTTGGTGTCGGTGCTGCAGGGTACAAGGCTGTCGAAGCTAATTTGGCCTGGATGATGTCCGGAAAGGAACAGGTTAAAGTCTTCAATGAGCTCATTTCGACTGGGGTAGAAGAATCTACTGTCTTGAAAAATGTAGGAGGAGATGCTCGTCAGGCTTCTGATATGATTTTGACCTATTCTAAAGATCTAGGTGCTAGCACACAAGATGTTGCGAAATTTTCAAGTGAATTGATGCAGAATTTCTTGGAAGGAGTTGACCAAGTCCACAAAGGTTTCTCAGAGCTAACAGAAGCCCAAAAAGAATCAGGAATTGCGGGCTCACGATTTTTCGCAGCGATCCAGTCTATTACAGGTCAGGTTGATACAATGGATTCCAGTTTGGATTACACTGCAAAAGCATTAGCTAAAATTGGGAGCTCCAGCATTATTGGTGTGGATAAGACTGTCAAGGCACTGGGTACGTTGGAATCAAAAATGACAGAGAAACAAGCCATGATGGCATTTGGTATGCTGACACCAGCACAACGGAAAGACCAAATTGAAGCATTCAAGAAGAGAATTAAGCTTAGGTATGAAGAAATAAAGGCTGATAAAACGTTAACAGAAGATCAAAAAGCAGCAGCAAAAGGTCGTTATGATTACCAAATGGCACAGGCTGAGGCTGCAGAAAAGGGGGATCAGTCGAAGGGCCAGTTTATTGGATTTGCAACTGGTGGGGCAGCAGATGCCCAACTCAATGAGACGATGAAGTTGGCAACAGTTGCTAAACTTGCACAACAGGGCGATGCAAAAGGTCGGAACATCATGAAGTTAAATGCAAAAGAATTGAATAGTTTTATGGCTGATAATGGGCACTTGCTGGATAAGCTGTTGCAAGCCAACGACTTGACTAGAGATGTGTTGACCGTGCATCTGGGTGCTATGGAAAAAGGAAAAGGCAATAAAACACTAGAAGACATATTGTCTGAGCCTGCTGAGGATTCTAAGGAAGCTAAGAGTATGGAGGAGAAACAATTTGATAAGGCTCAGGAGATTGCCCGTAATACGACTGATATTTCCGAAGCAATTAACATTGGCATGGAGTATTTTCTGAATCAAATCTACAAAATCCTTCTTGACATTTATGACATCATGCCATTCAAGAGTGCTGCTGCCAAAGCACAAGTTGAAATAGAAAAGAAAATGGCTCAAAATAATGCCCAAATAAATGAATTAAAGCAGATAGAAAAGAGTGGTACTAAAGATGAGAAAAATAAAGCTAAAGAGCAAATAGCAGCTCTTGATAAACAGAACAAAGTCTTAATGAATACAACTGATAGTATAGACGCAATGTCAGACCTGGATAAGAAAAATCCTGATAAGGTTTCAGATTTGCTCGCATCTGCATTGGAAAAGAATCAAAAAGATGCTAATGACGAGCAAAAAAAGAATATGGAGGAACTAAATAAAAAGTATGGTCTCAGTGGGAGTAAGGTTTATAAGGGTTTCTTCAAAGAAGCAAAAGATAGAGATAAGTACTATAAAGAATCTTCTGAGATTCAAGCAAAACATAAAACACAATTAGAGCAATCAGCTGCTCTGAATAAGACAATAGTCGGTGTTGCCCAAAAAGCTGACATATTGAAGGGGGATGCAGCAGATCCAGATCGTATACGATATTTACGTGAACATCAAGATGAAGCTAGTAATTTATATAACTTGAGAAAAATAGAGAAAAACAAGTTAGCTATGTTCAATGAAGCATCCTCTTCTGCTGCACAGGATGTTTTTGGTATATCTAGAACAGGTTACTTGCCATTCCCGGTTTCTGAAGGAGATATTCTAGTCCAAAAGGATTCACTCGTCGATGCAATGAAGGGTTCACCCGGGGCAGCTCTTGGAGGCATTGCTAGTGGTGGAGGCGGTGGAGCCCCGAATGTTACCATCAATATCAATGGAGGCGATATAGATCGGGTACGTAAAGTTGTCTTCAATGTTCTTCATCAATTTGAGGCTCAGAAGACTGCCTAATGCCTGGCACGATTCCATCACCGCTTCCTGGAGTAGTTCAGAATGATCCGAGGATGTCGGATGCTAATCGTCTGGTTATGTCCTTTGACGTCCTTGATCCGAACCAGAACTCTTTTGGTTTTCCGATTCTTTTATTGCACGTCAATCCAGATAACTTCGGGAAAAAGTATGCGCCTATCGTAACACGTGATGTTACCCGTGGCGGTTACATCGAGTATCATTGGGGCGACGTACTAGATGAATTGTCAGCCTCTGGTTCTACTGGTGCTTTTATCAGCACCAGAGTTGGACTTGCAAATGGTAACCGGCGCGCGTCGATTGCCTTTGCTAAGTTCCAAGACTTTCTAGCTCTCTATCGTAATAACGGAATGATTTACGATGACAATGGGAATATCATTTTCTCAGGACAAATCCGTATCCTATTTGACGGCAATATCTACAACGGATATTTTACGACGTTCAATCCAGCAGAAGATGCTGAGAACCCTTTCACTTTTGATCTGAATTGGACTTTCAAGGTCAAGACCACGACAGAAATGGTTGGTCGCTGATGGCTAGACCATATGGCAAGACATTTGCAAGTCAGGGCATCACGACCGGTGCCAAGACACCTGGTACATCAAATTCTAGTTCGCCGGTTCTGATGATTCCTCCGGACTTAATTGTCAAGTATAGTGGTGATGATTCAGTTCCTGTTTTTGGATTTCCGAGTTCTTTGGTCCAGGGTGTCATTGGTAGCAATGGCGAAATCCTTCTTCCAATGACAGTGGAACTCAAAGCTTTTCAACAGATTACGAATGGCCAGCTTGCACCAAATACTGCCAACTTATTCAACAATGACTTTACACAAAACCAAATGAAACTTCGACTAACCATCCAGCAGCAGTTAGCAAAGGCGGCACAGCAGGTTCAAACCAACATACCAAGTAATACGACATCCTCACAGACTGACATCAATAACCAATTTCAGGAATTATCTGGCTTTGGGACAGGTGTCAGTCAAACTATTTTGAGTAATCCACAAAAAAACAACGATCTCAGTATCAACAGGCAAGACTTGGCACGTAAAGTCAACGCAATGAATCAGCTCCCACCTCTTGCCTTTTTGATTAATCCGACGACGTTTAGTCAGAGCTTGAACAAGAAGACAGAGGAGTTTTTCACTCGAGCTGGATGGAATCAAGAATTTTGGGGTGAGGAACTGGATACGTTTACGCTAGAGGGACAGATCGGTGGGACGTTTACCGACAAATTTGGTCTCAGCCGATTCTTTAGAAGGGATAGTTCTTCATACCAAAATCTGATGCAGCTCTATTTATACTACAAGAACAATGGTCGAGTCTTCGAGGACTTGGATCCACGTCGTATAGCTGTTGTTGCTAACGTCGTTATCACTTACGATTCTGTCAAGTTCATTGGTATGTTTGATTCTTTTGAGATCACGGAGACGGCGGACCAACCTTTTAATCTGAAGTATGACTTCACATTCACTGCACGCCAGACCTTATTGCCGAGTTTCTAAATGCCAACCAAGAACCTTTACCAAGGCAATTACGTCTACAATCGGAAGCCTGTCATTACGACTGCGCCTGATGCCTTCCTTTTCATCAATGGTCAACGAACGATCCCTATCTGCAAGACCTGTAATAGTGTCTTTGACCCTGACCAGTTCGTGACTAGCATTTCGACTTCGCTAAGCGTAGATGCGCCTGGTAGTGGTAATTGTGCTTTGACACTTAATGTTCCTAGAAACTCAGCGACACAGTTGATGAACAATGGCATTTTTGTCATTCAGCCGATGATGGAGCTTGAAGTTTATCTCAAAGGTTATTTCCTCGTCAATGGACAACCTCAATACTATCCAGCTTTCTGGGGTATTGTCTCTACGATCGATGAAAGTTTCCAGGGTGGATTCCATACTTTCTCCATCCAATGCAAGGATATGCTGTACTGGTGGGGTCTGACAAAATTTGGTTTTTCGCCTTCCCTTTATGGAGCACACCAAGATGAAGGCAATAAAATAACAGCATTCGCGACGACTTTTAAGCAGATGAATGTTTTCCAGATCATAGTCGCGCTGGCTGTCATGTCGATGGACGCCTCACTGATGCCATCTGGTACCAGCGTTAAGACGTCTTTTGGAATTGGCAATTCAGATGATGCAGTCGGTGAAAATGCATTGCCAAAAATTGGCCTCGGAACACGCAACATGATGCAGTATTGGGCAGCGAGGAATAATCAGATAGCAAGAGCTTTACGAATTTTTGGGGCTAACGGATCGATCATCTATAATGGAGCTCAATTTCCGACTTGTCCGACAACTGATGATCAATTCAAAGAACTCCAGCAATTCAAACCACAGCAGTTGACCATCAATGGCGCTTCATTAGAAGTGGACGAAAAGACAACGACGCAATATTCGTCATTTAACAAGATTGCTGATAGCATTCCGCTATTTGATACTGACGGTAACTTTCAGTCAAAACTAGAAATAGCTGTTCAAGTACGAGATTTCATTGGTTGGGAATTTTATCTCGATACGACTGGAGAGATTATCTTCAAACCACCCTTTTACAATATTGATGTCAAGCCAAATTTTCCAGTTTCTTGGATCAGAGATATTGAAGTTCTTGATTGGAATTTCCAAGAAGCTGAACCAGAAGCAACTCGTGTCGAAGTGACCGGAAGTTACACTGACCTGCAAACGGATATACCTGCAGAAGTTGCAGTACAAGGTATCGCAGTCGATTATAATCTAGTTCGCCAATTTGGTGTCAGACCGCAGCACATTGATCGTGGATGGATACGTACGTCACAAGGTGCGTACGTTGCAGCCCTTAACGAACTAGATCGTATTACAGCTAGACGTTTTGATGGTTCAGTGACCATCATCGGTCGGCCAGAACTTAGGCTTGGATTTCCTGTCTATATTGAAAGCCGGGATGCCTATTATTACGTCGCAGACATCCAGCACAACTTTAACTATGGTGGTGCATTTACTACGACTCTTTCTTTGATTGGCCGCCGAACTAGATATCAAGATCCATATTTCATACCCCTTTCTGCGGTTTCCAATGGCATTACTCCGCCGTTGAATATTGATAAGAATGGCGTCAATCGGGCAACGACCAACGGAAATGGTTTTGTCGTCGGACAAAACATTGGTATACCCAATGCTGTTCTGAGATTATCGAACGATAAAGATGAGATTAAGAAATACCTAGACAAACAAGCTGCTTTGCTATCGACTGGCGCTCCTATAAGTCAAAATGGTCAGCCCCCAACGCCAGTCCAAACCACATTAGCGGCCTCTGGCTACATTAACAATCTTGCCACTCCAACTCCCCTAGAATATCAGAGGAGTTTGGACCAGGTCCAAAATGGCTTCATCTTCTTTGCTCCACAAGGAATCTATGTTCCTGATATTGATAAGGGACAAAATGTTACTGGAGTATACATCTTTTTCCAAAAACAGAACCTCTCTAGCACGACAACCCCCAGTACGGTTCTCAATGGCCTATTGAGTAGCAGTACAGGTGCAAAAATAACAGGAGATTTTGCGATCTTCCCAGTTTCTGATTCAGTTGGCTATGAATTGATTGGTCTTTTCCCCTATGGCCGTGGCTTGTCTATTCAGATTTCTGGAGCGATCTCTGTTCCGACGGCCGCTCTCGCTGCTAATCTGAATAGCCTAACTCCAGGTTCAATCGCTGCCGTTAATCAAGCTGGTTCTACTACGGCAAGGGCCGTAACAAGTGGTGGTGCAACGACGTCGGCAGTTTTCAAAGTGGACCAGACCCAATACGGTCTTGTTTTTGCTGATATGCAACCAGCTAACTCCAATGCTGTCACAACTATCTGTGCCTGCAAATTGTCCAATCAGGACATCGCAAATATGTCTTTCCTGCAGACAGCCTCGAATGGACAGCTCCTAACACAAGGTCTCAGTTGGGAATTCTCAGATGCTAGTTTCGCTGAATTAATCGGTCTAAATCCAACCCAAATACAGACACAGTTGAGTTTGGAAATGAAATATCAATCAGACCCAAGCGCACCATTGAGCCCATCTGTAGTTGATGCAACAGGAGCTTAAGATGGCACCCCCATATAAATCAAAGGCAGACCTGCTCCATCTTCCTAAGAAGGACACGCGCTGGACACGACTAAAGCTCGCTATTGTTACCCGGGTTGATCCTGGACGTATGGTCATGGATATTCGCTGGATTGCGGGCGGTGGTCGAGCCGACGTTCCAATTTGTAGCCCTTACCACGGTCCACGTGGTTTCATGGGTGTCATTCCAGAGGTTGATTCTGTAGCAGTTATGGGTTTTTTTGATTACGACACTGCTTTTACGAAACCTATTCCTGTCTGTTTTTATCCAGTCGCTTCAGAAAATCAGAGAGCCTTTAGTAGTATTCAGAGTTACTCAAACAATCTAGGTAACTATTCAACACCGAAGCGTTACAAGTCCCGTCCTTTGGCAGAGGGTGATGCCTTCATTTCTACGAAGTGGGGTGGTGAGATTTTGGTCGATCGCAACATTGAGTTGATGAATTCGAAGCTCAATGGATTCATGCTCAGGGCCTCTGATCAATCGATTCTTTCCACCTCATTGAACAATTTTGTTTTTACTGACGGCACGATAGTTCGCCAGGGTATGGTTATTCGTAATCATTTTGTTACAGGCTCTGATAACAATGTCTCGGAAAGCGACCAAGCAACTATTGAAGCTAGCGCAGTCGACATGAATTCGCCAGATACACTTTCTGATGGCATGCTCAATAACGTCATCACGAAACATGGTACTGGGACTAACATCAAGGGGATTCCTTTCATTGAACATCGTATTGAAGTCATGGAATATGGCGATTCTATTCTAGGTGTTCATCAAGAATATGACGGATTTGATGCAGAGGGCGGCGAAGACACGGCTGTTCATCCGTTTATCGAACAGGTCATGGGGACAGTCATCGGTAATGACGCACACATTCCAGAGCTCTATGGACAAGTTCTTCGTCCCAGAATCTTTGGTAACCCAGACGCCGTAGAAGGAACCTTTGTCTGGGCTAAAGCAGCTCGTGAGGGCAAGGGTGCTCTGCAGCCTGAGACCGAATCGATTGCCGGCGCTTATTACCTTCGCGTCAATCAGTTTCACCACGTCATCAATAAAGAAGGCGTGCATACGATTTCCTATCCCCAAAGCTCTGGCTCCTATGAGCTGGGGGCCGGTTGGTCTGGTTCTGTTGTCAGTGGTGGTGCCTTCAAGGTCCTTTTAGGTAAAGACCAGGCCCGAGGGCGCTCTCTAGATCTAAAGACGACCGGTGGTGTCAACATAACTCTTGGCGAGGAGCTAAACGACGAAAGCAGGGGACTTAAAGATCGTAGCATGGATCTCGTAGGAACTAAGGGAATCAACATTCAAGTCCTTGCTGGTGACGCTGACGGCAACGCAATGGTCCGGCGCCTGACAGGCAATGAACTGAAGTTCATGACAGGGGATACGAACCAGGAATACCAGGGAAATATGCAGGTCCTGGTTCATGGTCTTATTTCTGAAAAGACTCTAGGGAAGAAAGCCTTCCAGAGTACAGGTGATTCCACAACCTCCATCGGCGGGGACAACAGCAACACCATCACAGGTGCATTGAACAATACGATTGGTGGAGGTCGTTCCGAAACCATTACCTCAAAGGGTGACACCCTCAAGATTGTTCAGGGTGACAAGACTACTACCTTGGTTGCTGGGTCTGATACGATCAATGTGACTGCCGGGAATATCAATCACAACATTACGGCTGGAAATGAGAGCATTAGTATTACGACCGGTAATTACAACCTTTCGGTTACTTCAGGCAATATCAGTATCAATACAAGTGCCGGCTCATTGGACTTCAGTACAGACAGTGGAACAGCGACAATCTCGGGTTCTATTTCCGTCGTCGCAAGTTCGTCTGCATCCGCTAGTGTGAATGCCCCAACCGTCGGACTGGGGACAGCACCAACAGGTGGAATTGTCACGACAACGACTCATGTCTGTTACCTCACTGGAGCGCCGCTCATCGGGTCCGCGACCTGTACAGCAACGAATTAAAATGATAACTAAAAAATTTATCTATGCGTATCTAGAACCTCGACCAGAAAATTCCCGTTGTGGTGAAGTCAGATATATTGGCCAGACTACGACAGGGTTTAACAGGTGTACAGGCTGGTCTGGTCAGTATTGCACCAAAGCTCGTAATTGGCTTAAAAATTTGGAGGATAGAAAACTTAAACCACCAATTAAAATTTTGGCTGTTTTGACGCCAGATGCCTCATTATCAGAACTCAATAGGCAAGAAATTCGTTTCATTGCTTATTATAGGTCATTGGGGGCTGACCTTAAAAATATGACAGAGGGTGGTGGAGGAACAAAAGGTACAAGACGCTCGGATGAATTTAAGAAAAGACTCGCTGATTCTAATCACAATAGAGTTTGGTTGGAAGAGAGCAAGCTGAAGGTTAGTCTTGCCAAAAGAGGAAAACACCTTTCGGAAGAACATAAAAGAAACGTTGGACTGGCCAAGAAGGGCCAAAAACACAGTGAAGAGACTATAGCGAAAATAAGATTAGCAAATTTGGGAAGGGTTTTGCCCGAGAGCACAAAATTGAAACTCAGCCTTTCGATGAAGGGGAGAAAACATTCTGAAGAACATAATCGAAAGGTTGGCCTTGGGAGAAAGGGGAAACGTCATTCTCCAGAATCCATTTTGAAGATGCGTTTAGCAAAGCTTGGGAAACCAAGATCTGAAGAGACAAAACGCAAAATTAGCTTAGGAAAGATAGGCAAGAAAGCTTCTGCTGAAGCAAAATTGCACATGAAGCAGGGCTGGCAAAAGAGAACTGAAAAAGAGTTGTATCTTTAGTTATGGCAATGGTTCCGACTGCTTTTGCTGGTCTTATCATATCCAATTTTGCCGCGAGTGGTATCAATGGAACTGGTTCAATTCCATTGGCGAATGGCTTCGCAACAGGCATTATCTCGTACTTAGTTTCTCAGCCTTTGGTTCAGACCATTGACGTTGGGACTTTGGGTTCTGGTACTGGTGTGGGAATCGGAGTCACAGGTTTGGTTCCGACAGCGATTGCGGGTGCCATTTTGGGTAACTTGAGTGCAAGCGGCATCAATGGAACGGCAACCGCGCCTATGGTGAATGCACTCGCCAATGCACTCGTAGATACTCTTGGCTTGGCGACGATCAACACGATCAATGTTGGTACTGGTGTTGGTACTGGTGTTGGTACTTTGATTGGAATTGATCCAGGTCAGCTTGCCAGTCAGATGACAGGCGCAATGGTCGGCTTGGCTGGCACAGCCATGATTCCATTGATTACGGGTGTGGCTAATGGTATTGCGGATACCTTAAATGGTTCCGCGATCGTCAACGTCGTTATCGCGGGCCCTCCAAGTCCTTCTCCCGGTGCTGGGACTGGAACGGGGTTTTTGTCATGATTCGTTCTTACCTCATCCCTGTCTATCCAAACCAAGGTAAGCTGGAGAATATCCGTTACACAATCACGAGATTTACTCAATTTGTTCAGCACTTTACGAATAAGTTTTACTATAACCAGGTCTCAAAATACAGTACAAAAGGAATGGGAACTTTAGCTAATCAAGCACAGCGAAGAGGATCTCAACAAGTTAAATCTCATAAAGCGGCTACTAAAGTCACTGGTACTAAATCTTCTTGTCCAGAGATTAAATTCAAATCTTGTCCAGCCAGAATTGAATTATCTGAGGATTCATCCTATGATTACTGGATTTCTGTTGAAACGCAATTTCCAAATAGTAGAAATGACAGGATTTTGATTCCAGCCAATTCTATCAAACCTCTTAACAAGGCACTCAAAAGAGGATGGAAGCTAAACGAAACCTGTGAGCTCATATTCAAGGGTTCTAAGTATCCTAAGCTTTACGCCAGAGTATTCGTAGAAAAAGAGGAGACGAAGGTTACTCCAAGTAAGGGTTTCCTTGGTGTAGACGTAGGAATCAATCACGACGTAGCACGTTCTGATGGCTATTTGGGACCTTCAGCTCGTGAAATTCTAAACAGGTCAAAAGAAAAGAGAGCAGAGCAATCTCGTCAAATAGCACTCAAAGAGATTCCAGAAATCAAAGCAGCTCTGAAGAAAGATGGATTAGAAACAAGAAATTACACTCTCAGTAAAGCAAAGACAGCACAGCATTCAAGTCTCAAACAACAGCTAGGCATAGATGTGAGTCGTTCGATTGCACGTTGCCTTCGAGATTCACTGAGTTTAGTTGTTGAGAATCCCAAAGTTCTAGCCAACTTGAAGACTCATAACAAGTGGGCTAGGTGCTACTTCGCGAGTCGCGCTACCATTAGAGCACGTGAAGAGGGAATCAGGGTCATTTACGTAAATCCTGCTTACTCCTCACAAACGTGCTCAAAATGTGGCGTAATAGATAGGTGGAGTCGGGTCAAACAGGCATTCAGATGTACAGCTTGTGGATACGTAGCACATGCCGATTTGAATGCAGCCTGTATCTTGGCTCAGAGGGCTTCCGTCATGCAGTATAACAAAGGAGCGTAATCCTTGAGTATCACGACAGGGACCTATGATCCGAATAGCGCTCCGGGTGGCTCGACTCATGCCAGCTCCGGAGTTAGTGTCAGTGATTTTACCAATCCTGGACTGTTCATTGTCAAGCAACCGTTGGTCGCAACAGTCAATGCTTCTTCGACTCTTCCTCCATTAACCAGGAATGAGCGGAGTCCATTCCCTGTTGGCAAGTACGGGGTCTTCACGGTCATTTTCACAGGCGGAAGTATAGACGCTGCTGCGGTTGCTACTCAGATCAATGCGAGTCCAATAGGGTCTATCTTAACAGCTTCCAGAGCTGCGGATGGAACGGTCAATCTCGTAAGCAAGACAACGCAGCCACTGATTATCCAGTATGGCATAGCGAACAACGACCTTGGTTTTGCGGCTGGAACGACTGGAACCACTATCAAAGGCACGATCCCCGAAACCTATAGCGTCGGAGGAAAGTCCTTCAATGTTTTGTTGGAGAGTCCAAATCCCTATGGGGATGAGCAGGTTCCTGTTATCGGCCAAACACCGCCAGATTTTGCGGTTGAATACTTGGTCCTTGCTTCAAATGAGGGAAATCTCATAGCGGTCGATCAGCAGATTTTTCATCTCGATTTCAGCCCCGGTATCTATCAGGTCTCAGATGTAGTAACGGCTTTCACTAACATGGGTAGCGATATTGTTGCCACAACGGGTAATGGCGGGACACTTGTTCTTACACCCAGCGATCCAAATAGTAAGCTTCAGATCTTAGACCTGCCAGCTCCAGAGACAAACAATCTCCCAAATTCGAGTTTCTTTTCTCTGATCACCTCAAGTATCAGCAATAATCCATCGGCAGCGGATCTTCTCAACGTAGCTGGATTGGATCCGACAGGAGCCACGAATAACGAAATCCGGGCTGCTGCGGCGGCAAATCAAGTCAATGCAGCTGGCGCTTTTGGTTTCGTAGTTGATCAGACTACGGCTGCATTAGGCGCTGCATTAACGACTAAAGCTGGGCCTTTTACCATTACTAAGCCTGCAAGGCTGCTGATTGCAGTTAATTACTTCCAAACTGGCAAAATCATTAGTGGTTGTCAAGTTCAATGGGCGCGTAACTCGGCTATTCAAACTCGTTTCTCTTTTTCAACGACGCTCAATCGCTGGGCAATAATCAATCAGAGTCTTGGGAAGATTACGAACGGGGATAAGACTTCAAACACGCCTCGGCTTACGTTGCCGATAGCTCCCAATGATTTCGTAGGAACAACGTCATTCGGTCCGCGCCCGCTTGATTTTACGATCAATATCAACGGCATCAATTTCAACATCTTGCCGGTTGCTTCCGCCTCATTGTTTGGGACTTCAAACGGCGGCTCTGGGCCTAATTCTGGACAGGTTGAATTCGCAAAACTGGAGCAGTCCTTCAACTTCAATGCTGGAGACGTAACAAAGTTCTCTGGTTCCAATGTCATCTATACAGAAAACATCGACGGAACTTCAAACATCGTTGATGAGTTCCAGGCTACGTTTGCAGGTAGCAACCTCCTTGCCTCTGATATTGAACAACAGTTCAACTCGCAGGTTCTTGGCGTCGAAGCCTTCGTCGACTCTCGTGCTTCTGCGCTTTTGCCAGGACTTAGTTCGGAGTTTGCAGACGTTCTACTAGCTAACAGTTACATTCAACTTCAAGTTCCTTTCTCAAACGCAGCAACACTGCTCGTTGAAGATGGGAGCACTGGCATTCCGGCAATCATTACGAGTCAGAATGCTGGACCATATAAAGTCGGTGGAGCAACTAATATTGGAGATGTCGGATTGACTTTGACGTTGAATGTCAATGGCTCTACTCAGAACGTTGTCTTCACTAGCACAACGTCTGGAGCAACAGCTCCTTATTTGACGGCTGCTGAAGTTGCAACGCAGATTAACGCCCAAGCTCAGGGCGTTATGGCAACGACCTATGCAACGCCGATTGGAACGCAGCTTACCGTCATTGCGCCAAAGACAGGTTCTTACTCTCTGAATGGTCAGCAACTGGTCATCCAAGTTGGTAAAACGGGTACAGCCCAAACCTTCAACTTCGCAGCTTCGTTGTCTACAGACCAAGTTGTCAACCAGTTGAACCTTTTCGGTTCTAATTTCGTGGCTTCCAATCAGAATAATGCACTGCAGATTACTGTTAGTGGTGCCATTGGTCAGGATTTCTTGAGTATTTCTGGAACGGCCTGCTCTACGTTTGGCTTTGACAATCCGACAAATGTATTCGTCCACAATGAGCGATTGAAGCTGACCACTATTGCTGTTGCTGAAGGAACACCAGCTGAATTATTGAATGGAACAATCAGTCTTGCTGTTGGTTCTTGTACTGCTGCTGCTCCGCTTGGGTTTTACATTGGCCAATTGGCTATTGGGGCAACACAGCTTTTTGCGACGCAAGCACAAGAATCAGTCTTCAGTCCTCATCCTGTTGCCATTGCTGGCTCAAATCCTGGTCCATTCAATTTTGACAACACCACACTACATCTGAATGTCAACGGACAGACTGTTGTCGTTCCGATCTTAGGTTCGCCAGCTTCCATTGCTTGTAGCACAGTGGCTGACTACTCAGTTTTGAACGGTCAGATTTTCTACATAATCGTTGGTAGTACACCGTTTTACTTGTTTGTCGCTGGCATTCCAACAGGAACGTCGAATGCTGCTACGTTTGCCAATGCTTTCAATGAATTGACATTGGTCCAGCAGACGCAACCAGCGACAGACGGAAACGTCACGGCTAGTTCCGCGATTCTTTTCGGTAGCGGATTCAGCTCGTCAATGGTTGGGAGCACCTTGGCAGTTGGAACAACTTCTGTGGCCATTGCGTCTAATGCTGCCTATATCAACAACATTACGACGCTCAATGTTACGTCTACCTCTGGCTTTACTTCAACAGGCGACGTCACGGTTTACACCTCACAAGGCCTCGTGACTGTTACTTATACTGGAACGACCCCCACAAGTTTCACAGGTATTGCACCTCCGCAGACGACTCTGACGGCTGGTGGTACTCTGCCTCTAACAAGTTTGAACGTCAATTCGACACAAGGTTTTCCAACGCAAGGTTCTATTGTTGTCCAGACATCCAGTGGTAATCAGACGGTTACTTACACGAATACGACGTCTACGACATTCACAGGAGTTTCTGGTTGGGGAGCTGGGTCTGTTTCGATCGGCTACACTGTTACAGCGGTACTCCCAGCTGGTTTCATGCTGACAGGAGATCCTGTTACCCAAGGTGCTAATGCTGGCTACTACGAGATCACCCAGTTCATTGATGCGAATCATATTCAAGTCTCTACGACTTTTCTAAGCACTCAAAGTTCTCTACTCTATTACGTCGCCGGACCTGGTGCTTTGCAGGCAATCGTTGCCAATTCAAAGATTGAATTCCAAAGCTATGGTGTTGGGAGTAATCCGCTGCTCGTCGTAGAAACACCAACTACAACCATTACTTCAGATGTTACACTTCCGATTACACCCATTAACGTCAAGTCAACTAACAACTTTCCACCAGCGGGAAGCTTCTTCCTTGGCGGTCAGACTGTCACCTATACGGGATTAACAGCAACCAGTTTTACGGGTTGTTCGGGTGGTACTGGAACTTTTACTGGTGGGGCGACAGTTGTCGGCGACTTCGCTACACCGTACAACACGTTGGGAATTTCATGGTCTGTAAGTGGAACTTCGTATCCCGGTGCAGGTATTCTACTGACTGGTTCTAATTCTGCCCCTACTGGTTCTTTACCAAACTCCTATGCTTTCGGAGTTAATCAACACATACTTTCTCTGACTGTTGTTACTTCAATAGGTAAGACGAATGTTTCTGTGACATTTACGGACGGATCCAGTCCTTCTGATACTGCTGGTTCTAACGTTTTGCTTGATTACGATAATACACTGCAAACAACCTTAACTTCTGGTGGCTCTCTTCCTCTCACTACTTTGGATGTAAATTCTACGCAGGGATTTCCTTCTAGTGGCTCACTTGTTGTTCAGACTTCTTCTGGTAACCAGAATGTCACTTACACAGGCTTAACTTCAAACACATTCACAGGTGTTTCTGGCTGGGGAACTGGGAGTGTTTCGAATGGCTATACGGTTACGTCGGCATCGCTTTTAGGTATTGTTCAACAACTAAATGCTGCTTTCCAGGCAGCTAAAGTCAATGTTTCTGCTCAAGCAGCCAATGGAAAATTGCAGCTCTTCACAACCAGCACTTCTGTTCAAAACATTATCGTAAATACACTAACGCCTCCCAATGACGCGAGTACCGATTTTGGTCTCTCTTCAAGTGCAGGTACCACGGTTACTACAGGTGGAACGCTTCCATTTGGAACGCTTCTTGTCGCTTCCACTTCTGGATTTCCGTCTTCAAATGGAACCATCAATGTTCTCACTTCCATTGGTTATCAAACTGTTACATATGGTACCACAACTTCGACGAGCTTTCAGTCCGTAACAGGTTGGGTCAGTGGGACTGTGCCATCTGGAGCTTCTGTTTTTTACGGTGTCCTTCCGACACAATCCACTGACTCAGTCGTCACTCAGATAAATGATGCTATTCAGGCGAGCGGCATTTGTGGAGCTACAGTGCCCCCGCTTGTGGCTACGAATTCTGGTGGCAGCGTTTCACTGACGCTCACTTCAAAGACGAGCCCAACAAGCTTGAATGTGCAACAGGGAAGCACAGTTTTTGGATTGAGCTCTGGTGCCAGTGTTGCAAATAACCCGCCTTCTACACCACCCACACCACAGACGCAGCAACCAGCAACAGATCCGGCTGTGACAGATGCAGTGCCAACTTTCCCTGCTGAAGACACGACTCTCTATTCTCTACAAGCTGATCCATATACGAGTTTGGATGGAACGTTTGTCAAGATTCAAAGCACGGCTGGTTGGGCTGCTATCGAGCGTAATGTTTCAATTGCTTTTGCTGCAACAGCTAATCCAAGAGATAAAGATATTACAGCTGCCCAGGTTTTGACAAATAAAACTATTGCCCAGAAACTGAGCACAGTTCCCTTTATTCCGCTTACGGCTTTGCCTGATCTTACCAAACCCATCAGTCTGTCCTATAATCCAGTTCCACCAGTGGCACCAAATCCTCTAGTCCTAAATCAGAATTTTGCCATAGATACGGTTAATCGTCAGATCAAATTCACGACTCCTGTGACTGGCGAAGTTATGGCTACACCTGATACTACACAGACTGCAATCCTTAATTCATACGTCAAACAACCGCCTGCGCTTAAGACTGCCAATCCGTCCCTGTTGATTAATTCAGCTACCATCATGAGTCAGCTGCCTGGTGGTTCCCTGACTACCTTGGTGAGAGACCAAGACTATGTCATTGATGAGAATGCAGGTTTAGTTGAGTTTATCAATCCTCCGGAAATTGGCGAGGTCCTTGTCGACAATGTTCTGATTCCAGATCTTTCATTCTTGCAACAGACCTTCACACTGAAGGTTGGCACGGGTCCCACGCCACTTCCAGACACGGACATTGTTCCGTTCGATCAGTTTACGATCGTCGGAGAAGCTGGTTGGATCCTACTCAACAAGCCCCTGACCAAAGGACAGCACGCTGAAGTTAGTTACATGTCGTTGTCTACGGACGCTGAGGTGACGAACGAAGTTTTGCGAACAAACAGTTTTGATCCAACTTCGACAACGACGACCTTCCAAGTCCAAGGGAATGCAACTTCTACTTACATTCTGAACAACGTCATTTTGTACAACGGCGCTTATATGAAGGTCGTTGTCAGTTCTTTTGACAGCACTAACCTAGTGACTAACGTAACCTTACGGACTGTCCCTCAACCGATTACGTCTGCGGTTGGAGGTGAATCGTCGTTTGAGACAAATTCGCCTCCAATTCAGGTCAGCAATTTCATCGCTGGTGGAGCTCCTCCGACCTTGTTCCTCCTTGGTAACTTGACTTCCACTTATCCAGTTGGTTCTTCTTATCCTTTCAATTCCATCACCTTGACAGTTGCGTCTAGTGTTTTTGACGGGACATATACGGAATTGAGCTTTACCCAGTCCTTGTTTGCTATACCAGGCTCAGCGACAGCTCGGTATTCGGCTGGCAAAGTTTTGACATTGAACAATGTCTTTTTTTATGTACGTGACGCAGTTGATTTTACACCACCTAATGGTGGTGTCGTCGTTAATCCGACGTACAATAATGGAACGCTGAACGGTGGAACTTTGGAGGAATATACGTTTGTTGTCGTTGGCTCGCAGTTTGGTCAGCAATTTATTGATCCTGCTGTCCAATACACTATCGTCCCTGTCAACTTCACGTTCCCCTCCGTACCTTATGCCTTCAATGATGTGCCAGTTGGTTATGGTTCAATTACGATTACAGGTCAGACAACGTTGCGTGTTGGCCAATTGCTCCTATTCAAGAGCACTGACGGAACTGATTTGGCTGTTTATCCAATTTCTAATGTTCAGTACAATTCTACGACTAACACAACGACGGTTACGTTACCGTACAATACGGTCGAGAATGCACCAGCTAGTAGTTTTACTCTAGGAAATTCTGATGTACCAGTTCCAGTGACTGGTGCTACCAAGATACAGACCAAATATCCGCTTCTGCAATCGATTCCGATTCGCATTGATCCGACAACACAGACAGTGATGCCGCTCTCGACACGGTTCAATGGTCTGGAAACAGAGATTCAAGTCTTCGCTGGTAGCACATTATTGACCGAGGGTTTGGATTACACATTGAATGAAAGTGGGATCATTACGTTAACGAATGTCCCACAAGTGCAACGTGCAATTTCTGCGACAAATTACAACGTCACCGCAACTTACTTGCCTCGTCGTAACATTACGGCCGGGGAGCAAATTGAGGCAAACTACGTTTACTATTCGAAGAGTTTCAGCGGTGTTGATTTGCTGGCTACAATGACATTGCAGGCGCCAGATGCTTTCTATGTTCAAGTCCAGAGTGAAGCGACGGCTATCAACAATCTGTCCCAGACCTTCCAACAACAGGTTAATCAGGCAAATGGACAGGTTTCTTCTGGTGCAGCTCCTTCAATTCCCTCCCAACCTAAAAATTCTCAGAAGGGGAAGGCAACCAATGTCTCGAGGCTCGGCACTCTCTACGACACTGATTATGTCGTAGAAGCGCTTTTCACCTACTACAACGACCGAGTTAATGCTCTAGAGGATGAATGGCAAGAGTTAAGTGGGCGTTTGATTGGTGGCGCATATGGCCGTCTGACAGCATTTGATTTTCAGATTGCTGCATTCAACAGTTCGACACCAACGCGCTTGTTCCCGGTTGGAAATCAAATCGTCACTCAGCAGCAAATGACAACAGCACAGAACATTGCGAATGCGCTTGGGTTGTCTTCTATCAATCCCAGCCAACCGACACCTATTCCTGCACTCTTTGGCATAACAGCTGGAGATCTAAATGAAACAACCATTCCGAACTCATTCTATTATGGACAAGCCGATATAGATTTCGCAGAATTGTTGTCAGTCTTTTCGGGCACCGTGCCAACACAGCCATTTGGTAATCTGGTCACGATGACCTACGCTGACAATGTTCGTAATGCTCTGATACTTTACAACGATAATCCAATTCAAAGACCAAGCATTGCTGCAATAGCTGGGGCAGTTTTCTTCGGCCCCATTGGCTTCTTGGCTGGTTCAATTCTTGGTGGTCTCTTTAGTCTATTTAGTGGTGCTCCGCCACCGTTCTATCATCCACTCATCCATTTCCCGCTTGTTCCAGACAAGTATCTTCGTCTGATGAATCCACTGCTGGCCCCAGGCCTAAAACTTTACAACCTCGTCGTCACTCCAAGAGGTATTCAAAGTCAGGTCGGGTCTTACTTTGGACAGAATCCGAACGGTGGCTATGAAGGTGATGGCACACCAACTACGTTACTGGGAGGCTTAATTCAGGAAGCTAGCCAGATCCAGCAAGAGTATCAGCTGCTGACTTACTTCCTGAACAACTATCAGGGCAGCGCAACCAATTACGTTGCTGACTCAAACTTCAATGCTTTGCTTGGCACTTTGACTATGGAGAAGGACGCTCTCAATCAACAAATCAACTCTTTGAATCGCCAGATTTCAGCTCTCAATACGCTTCTTCTGCAAACTTTCGAAGAGACTGATGCTATTAATTCGCCGAGAGGTTTCACTCAGAATCAAGCTCAGGCAGCGCTCTTGATGGACCAACAAGCACTTTCAAATGCACAAGCCGCATTGACAAACATTACGACTTTTGTTAACGCTGCTGTTCCTGAACCAGGCAGTCCTCCAACATTTAGCACGATCCAAGCTGCGTTCCAAAATAGACGCCTCTTCCTCAGCGGGGCAAATTCTGATGCCATACCCGCTACTCCAGGAGGGCGTCTAAGCCAAATCAATTTGAAGATGGCCTTTAATACCTTGCGTGAAAGCCAGATCATTACGACGATTGGTTATACTGGGGACACGCATCCTTTTACTCCTCCACCCGACCCACCAATTCCACAGCCACCTCAGACCGAAAACTTGTATAATCTGAGGTACTTCTGGTTGACACAACGGCTCGATCGTCAGCAGGGGTCTTTGGCACAGTATAATAATGCTTTAGTTCAACGTTCCAAAAATTCAGTAATAGTTCAAAATAATTCTTCGATTTTGAGCAGCCTATAATCTTTTAATAAGGCCCATTATTGTGGCCTACAGAACTATCATATTTAAGTGGTTGCCAAGGAACCAAAAGGATTGGCAAATTTTTACTTCAGCGAGATTAGAATCAGCTCGCCTCTGGAATGATCTAGTTGAAAGACATCATAGAATCCGTAGATTCAAATTCAAATGGCCCTCACAACTCAGATGGCAGATTTGGGCTAAGAAGAAATATCCTCATCTCCAAGCACAATCTTCTCAAATGATAATTGCAGAATTTTTAGAGTCTTGTAAATCGACTATAGAACTCAAGAAAAATGGGAATAGTAAAGCCAGGTTTCCGTGGAAAAAGAGAGAATATCGTGATGTGAATTATTCAAATCAGTCTGCCAAAATAGATGGAGCTTATCTTATCTTGCCTAATGGTTATGATGACAAACGTGGTAAGTTTTATAGACGTTTGAAAGTTAGGTTGCCAAAGAAATTCAAAACGGTCGGCCGTCTAATGGAAGCTAGGCTCAAGTACGGAGAAGTCATACTTACATTTCAGATCCAAGACGAAAAGAAACTTACTGAAAGAACTCTTGGGGTGGATCTTGGTGTCAATACTCTCATCGCAGTCACGGATGGAGAGAAGTCTCTCTTAATCTCTGGCCGCGAGGTGAAGGCTATCAATCAGTATCGTAATCAAAAATTAGCTTCTATTCAATCTAAGATTTCTCAGAAGGAAAAGCATTCTAGAAGATGGAAGAAGTTGACGAGACGTAAGCACAGAATGCTTACGAGATCCAAGAACAAGATCAAAGACATTCTTCACAAAGCTACTCGTAAAGTAGCTGATTTCTTTCCAAATTCAAAAGTTTACGTAGGTGAGTCATTCAACGAAGCAGCACAGAAGCTGAATCACAAGACAGCACAACAAGTAAGTGAAGCCTGTAACAGTAAAATCATCTGGATGCTCGATTACAAAACTTCTGGCGCGATCCAAGTATCAGAGGCTTATAGCTCGCAGACATGCCCTGTATGCGGGTGTCGGAATAAGTGCCGACGTCAGTACGTATGCAAAGGATGTGGATTCAAAGCCCCTCGAGATTTAGTAGGCGCTTTGAATATCAGAACCATCGGGATGAAAGGGAAACTAGAACCTGGTTCTAGTCTACCTAAATTCAGATGGTCTCATCCAATAAAGTATTCTAGGACGAAGTCTGTCCTAGATAGTTCCAGTGGATCCCTGGGAAATAGCTCGAATGATTCTATTCGAGAAGCCTGTGGTTGAGGCAGGATCA
>VFSW01000275.1_pt1 | contig 72321 bp, 66 predicted proteins | sample 5358111 | NCBI WGS metagenome assembly VFSW01 (sample SAMN11554181, study PRJNA540505) | mine drainage metagenome | isolation source: sediment from site ElyBrook_90M | place: USA: Ely Copper Mine, Vershire, VT | collected 2017
GTTTTTTTGGTCAATTATTCCTTCGCGACCATATTTCAATCTTCCCCAAAAATCGGGCGGGCCCGCTTTTTGCGGGCCCAACCGCGAGGCGCTGGGGGTGGGATTGTTTTTTGTTGGGCGGGAGGCTCAACAGTTGAGCCTTGCTTTGGGTTAGCAGATGGGAACAAATTGAGTGTTCAGGTGAGAGCGCCTCTGCAACTGTAGGTATAGATGCGGGTCAGTCAAAAAAGTTGTCCTGAAAACTGAGAATATTTTTATGAATAATAATTAGATTTGTTGAAACTTTTTTGGATGGTAACGCTTGGTTAAAGACGCAGATGTGATTCTTTTCGCTCAATATCAAGTGCATTGGCTGATATGCAGAGTTCAATTGTTTGGGTGATGGAAATTATTTTTTTGGTCGGGCGCCACGCTCAACGAATAACGTGACAATTCGTGTCGGAACTAGCCACGTCAACACAGCAATCATTTTTCCACTGAAGTTTGGGATAATGATGCGCTTGCCTTTGGCCAGAGCTTTTACACCAAGGCGCGCAACTTCTTCTGCAGATTGGCGCTTGCTGCCGGAGAGTTCACCCGCGCGGGAAATATCAAAGAACTCGCTCTCCGTAGAGCCAGGGCAAAGGGCAGTGACCTTCACACCGCTGCGGCTAACTTCTTCGGCAACGGCGGCGGCGTAAAAACGATCGAAAACTTTGGTGGCGGCGTAGGTGGCGAAGTATGGCAACGGCTGGTAACTGGCGACAGAAGAGACGATTAGCACCCAACCCTGGCCGCGCTTGACCATGGCAGGAAGAAAAAGGCGGGTAAGGTGAACCATGGCCTCGCAGTTGACGCGCACCTGGCTCAGTTCCTGATCGAGGCGTGCTTCATTTGCTGGCCCGTACTGGCCCAGCCCTGCGTTGTTGATGAGAATGTCGACCTCGAGGTCGGCTGTGGCATTGAAGATGGCCTCAGGGGCCGATGGGTCGTTGAGATCTGCAATTACAGTTCTGACTTCACTTCCCTTTGCGCGGAGTTCACTGGCTAAAGCTTCGAGGCGGTCACTGCGACGCGCGGTCAAAATGAGTTTTGCGCCCGAGGCGGCGAGTTCTCTGGCGAGTGCGACGCCAATTCCTGCGCTGGCACCTGTGACCAGGGCCCATTTGTCTTGGAAGATTTTTTTCTCCATAGAGGAATGATACTTGCTGGACAGGGATCCAGGCTCAGTGAAGAGTGGAGATTGAATATTGAATTGAATGAGCACCATCCGACCTGAATGGCGCTCAGATTTACAGCTTACTTGCTGAAGACGGGCTGCTGCTTGGTATCGAAATTCTTCTCTGTCTTGCCAGCCTTTTGTGCAGCCTTATTCGCAATGTCTTGAACCTTGCTGTCTGATTTGTCTTTCGGTTCAATCAAGGTAGCGGTTTTGTCTGCCGGGTTTTTATCGAGTGGATTTTGCATGTTTGTTTCTCCTGTTACAAGCCTGACGTAGAAGGCCGGCAACATCTGTTCACATTTGCTCGCCTCAGAAACGTGATGAATTGACAGCGGGGTAGACAAATTTCTCTGTAGTCACAGGTGGATGCGTTAGTGGGATATTGGGGATGTTTTTAGATTAGTTAACAATCCTGAAAAAATAGTTCTCTCTAGTTAGTTCTCAGTTGTCAGATGCAAAGCGATTGAGAAAACAATGGATGGGTGGCAGTTTGGCTTCTGTTACGCAGAAACGGCGAGTCGGCGCGTGGATTTGAGTGAGGAGCGGTTGGGCCATCCGGCAACGAATGGATTAATCGGATTCGCGGTAAAGGCCAAGTTCTTTGACCATGGAGCAGTGGGGCCGGAGGGCTGCAACGATTTGCTCGTCCTGATTGGGATTTTTAAGTTGCGCGTCGATGTAGAAGATGTACTCCCAGGGCTTGCCGGGAACAGGGCGGGATTCAATCTTGGTGAGGTTAGCGCCGAGCCCGGCAATGGATGAGAGGGCTTTGACAAGGCTGCCGGGTTGATTTTCCAGGGCGAAGGCGAGGCTGACCTTGTTGGCATCTTGCGGCGAGATTGCCTCCGAGGCGCGGTGGATGAGGTAGAAGCGGGTGAAGTTCTCGGGATTGTCCTCGATGTTGGCAGCGAGAATCTGTGCGCCGTAGAAATCTGCGGCGGCTTGGCTGGCGATGGCGGCGGCGTGGCGATCGCGCTGCTCGACGATTTGTTTGACGCTGCCAGCGGTGTCGTAAAAAGGAAAGGCCTGCATGTGAGGATGGTCGGCGATAAATTTGCGGCATTGGGCGAGAGCGATGGGGTGAGAGAAGACGCGGTCGATCTCGGTGATGTTTGCGCCGGAGACTGAGATGAGATTGTGACGGATGCGCAGTAGCATCTCGGAGACGATTTTGAGGTCGTGTTTGAGAAGCAGATCGAAGTGTTCGGTGACGGAGCCGGCGAGAGAGTTTTCAATGGGGATGACGGCTGCGTCAACGCGTCCTTCCGCAAGCGCAGCAAAGGCTTCGACGGAAAGTGCGCAGTGGACAATCTCGGCGTCGGGGAGGATTTTGCCGGCAGCCTCGTGGCTGAAAGAACCTGGCTCGCCTTGGATGGCAACTTTCATCGGTTATCAAGTGCTCCTTGAAGAATTTCTGATGGTTTTTAGACGCGGGCAAATCGATGCCGCTAGCTGTGCAACTTCATCCAGAGATCGGCGGCGACGAAGGTGAAGAAGACAGTTGCGATGACACCGTTCATGGTGAAGAATGCGGCGTTGAGTCTGGAGAGATCTTTGGGGGAAACGAGTGAGTGTTCCCAGGCGAGGAGCGCGGCGACGACAAAGATGCCGATCCAGCCTAGAAGAGCGAACTGGAAGAGAGTTGCAAACCAGACTAAGAGGGCGATCATGAGGAGGTGCATGATGCGGGCGGTGCGGAAGGCGCCGTTCAAGCCGATGGCTTGAGGAATGCTATGGAGGTTTGCTTCGCGGTCGTGCTCAAAATCCTGGCAGGCGTAGAGGACGTCAAAGCCGCCGACCCAAAGTGTGACAGCGGCGGTGAGGACGAGAATGCGCGGGTCCAGAGCGCCGCGGATGGCGATCCATGCAGCAGAGGGGGCTAGCCCCAGCGCGAAACCGAGGACGAGATGCGACCAGCGGGTGAGGCGCTTCATGTAAGAGTAGCCGAGGAGAACGATCAGGACGATTGGGGAGAGCAGGAGCGTGAGTCGATTGAGTTGCGAGGAGGCAAAGACGAAGATTGCGGCGGTGAGAATGGTGAAGCCGAGAACAAAGTTCCGTGAGAGGAGGCCGGCGGGGATGGCGCGGGAAAGAGTGCGGGGGTTGGCGGCATCGAGTTCAGCGTCGGCCCAGCGATTGAAGGCCATGGCGGCAGAACGGGCGCTGACCATGGCGAGGAGAATCCAGAGAAGTGAGCGGAGAGATGGAAGACCATTAGCCGCAAGAATTGTGGCGGTAAGCGCGAAAGGCAGGGCGAAGATCGAGTGCTCCCACTTGATCATTTCAAGGGTGGTGCGGGTGTGGGTAAGGATTCCTGCCATGTTGCGCTCCGATGTGGGGGTACATTGATTAGTTTAATTGACTATTCCAAGATCAGGCGCCGGTGTAGGGTGAATCAATGATTGGAAATTTGGCTGCTGCATCGTATTCTCAATTTCATGTTCCATTCACCGATTTTTGAGCACATGTTTTTACTGCCGCTGCCGATTGCCGAGAAGCTGCTGCGGCCTGTGATTATCTATCTTGTCCTGGTGGTGCTGCTGAGGATTTTCGGCAAGCGCGAGCTGGCTCAGTTGAATCCATTTGATTTGGTGGTTCTGCTTTCATTGTCGAATACGGTGCAGAACGCGATTATCGGAGATGATAATTCTGTTTCCGGCGGCGTGATTGGGGCAATTGGATTACTGGCAATTAACTGGCTGGTGGTGCGTTTTCTTTTCCGCTCCAAGCGATTGACGCGATTGGTTGAGGGACGAGCAACAATTCTAATCCGCAATGGTCAACTTGATGTGAAGGCAATGGAGCGCGAGTCTCTGAACCGCGAGGAGTTGCTGAATGTAGTGCATAGGCAGGGATTTGAAAACTTCCACCAGGTGCGACGGTGCGAGTTGGAGCCGAACGGGACGTTTTATGTGGAGGCCTTTGAACCTTCGGCAGCGGATAAGAATCATGCGGAGGTGTTGGTTCGGCTTGATGCATTGCAGGCAGAAGTGGCTGCTCTGCGCAGTGCGAAGTAATTTTTGTCAACGATCAAAGATTTTTTGTGAAAGGTTGCATTGATTTCCAAATTTGAATTCATACGTCCTTTGAGGTGAAGCTTTGTATCTGGCGTTTGGGAGATTCGATGCCTGGTAACACATTATTCGTCGCATTATTTTTGGCGGTTGCGTGCGGTTCGACGTTCGGGCAGAGTCTAGAACAGCGGCCAGTTGAATCAGACAAAGCGGCAATCCAGCAAAGTTCGAGCGGGATGGATTCTTCGCATGGCCCCAAAAGCGCTGTCGAGCCGCGAGTGATTCCGATAGGCACCGCGCTGCAGGTTCAAACGCTGAAGCGTTATCCGATGAAGCAGGGTGTTCAAGTTGAAACCAGGTTGCTGCATCCGGTTTTTGTTGAGGAGAAACTTTTGCTCCCGGCAGGAACCGAGATACGAGGCACGGTAACTTCACTGAGCCCAGATCGCGCAGTCAGAGTTCAGGGAAGACTCAGAGGGGATTTCACACCGTTTCACAAGGCCAACCTACTGTTCACTCAACTGGTGCTGCCGGATGGCGAGACGCTGCCGATACACACGACACAAGCGGTGACCGGTGCGCCGTTGCTGCAGATTGAAGTGGCGCATATGCATGGCCGGCAATCTTTTTTTGGGCGCCTGGCGACAAAGGTTAAGGCAACTGCACACCAGCAGCTTTCATTTTTTATTGATCCAGGTTTAGGCAGCCGCATGCTGCAACTTCTATACATGCAGCTGCCTTACCACCCTGAGGGTATCCGCGCGAAGACAGCGTGGAGTTTTGAAGTTGCAGATGCAGTCAAGGTGCCGGAGTTTAATGTTGGTGCTGCGAGCATATCCGAAGCTGCCTTGAAGCCCCAGACAACTGGAAGTGAGTATTGGACGATCAGCGCTGTTTTGAAAGGAGAAGTCAGCTCAGCGACAGCGAAACTGGGAGACTCAGTTGAGGCGTTCGTGGTTGAACCGGTGTACGACCGAAATCATGAGTTGGTTGTTCCGCAGGGGTCAACATTGACAGGCAAAGTGGTGGTGGCCAGGGCCGCACGCTTTTTTGGACGCAATGGGCGGCTGCGCTTCAACTTTCAGCGCATACGATTTCCTGCAGGCAAGGAAGATGCGGTGGCAGGGACGTTGGGTGGAGCTTCGACGGATCAACGGCAGGGACTCATGATGGATGCCGAGGGCGGGGTGAAGCCGGCGAATCGCTCCAGCATTGTGATTCCGCTGGCACTGACTATGCTGGCGGGCCGGGCACTGGATGGGGATGGGAATATTTACGCGCAGACGGGAGTGGCATCGAATGGCTTTGGATTGGCTGGAAGATTGACGGGGATATTTGCCGGGAGCCGAAATTTGGCGGCTGGAATTGGATACTATGCAGCGGCGTTGTCGGTCTATGACAACTTTATAAGGCGTGGGCAAGATGTTGTATTTGAAAAAGATACACGTGTTGAGATTATTACGACACCGCTGCGTTCAGTTACATTACGGCCTGACGCGAAATAAATTTTTAGATTTTCAAGATATTACTGTTGACATTATATCCGTTACGGACATAGTATTTGCGAATGGCTACTGAACAACCTGCAACACCACCACTTTCGCCGGCTGTGTTCGCAATACTGCTTTCGCTTGCGGAGGGCGAAAAACATGGGTACGCGATGATGAAGGATGCTGTTAAACCGGAGTTTGGAGGGATCACGCTGGGGCCGGGGACACTCTACGGGACGATTGACCGGATGATGCGCGATCAATTAGTGGAGGAATCCGGGAAGACGGATAACGAGCGACGACGGTATTACCGGCTGACTGAATTGGGGCTGGGTGCGTTAACGGCGGAGATGGTGCGGCTGAATGCGGCTGTGACGCAGGGGCGGAAACTTGGGCTGATTGAAACTGGCGGTGAGGTATGAACTCAACGCGGCTGGAGAGTTTGTATGGAAAGGCGCTGTGGCTTTATCCGGCGGAGTTTCGCGTGAATTATGAGTCGGCGATGCGGCAGAGTTTGAGTGATGCGCTGAGTGATGGTGAAGGCCGACGGCGGAATTTTGTTTGGATGCTGATTCGTGATTTAACAACTTCAGTTTTAAAGGAGCACTTTTCCATGCTGAGAGAGACTTATCTGCGCCCTGCTGTAATCATCAATGCGCTTGTGCTAACGGCGATAGCAACTGTACTTGCACTGGCAATTTATGTAATTCCGCAACAGGTGCTGCGTCAAGGAGCAAACGATCCGCAGATAGAGCTTGCTGAGAATTTGGCGCGGAGCCTCAAAAGCGGAGTGCCGGTTGAGATGGCGCTGCCGATGGATGCGATGAATGCTGCGCCGAATAAGTCTTATTTTTTTATTACATCGGATGGGAAGGGATTGCCAGGAACACCACCGACTGATTTGACTGGAAAGTTTCCACCGCTTCCGCCGCCGCCGGGTGTTCAACAGAACGTTGAGATCAGGGAGAAGAAGAACGGAGATTTGTCCGCACCAGGCGGGCTGCAAAAACAAGTGCGCACGATGACTTTTCAAACGGATGGGAAGGCCAGCCCGAAGGTAAAGATTACAGGAAGCCAGAATACGCAGGGGAATACTCCACAGAATATGCAGTCCGATGTCGAGGAGTTAGGTGACGGACAAACACAAGTGGATGGAGGCAAAAGCACATTTGCTGTAACAATTCCTGACGATTCAATTGATATGGCGCAGAGTTTGTCGCCGTTTCTGATTGCGTATGATGCGCAGGGGAACCCGGTGGGCACGCAAGCAAAACTGAATGGCAAGATTCCTGCGCCGCCGAAGGGTGTGTTTGAGAATGTTCGCAGCAATGGTGAAGAGCGCTTTAGCTGGGAGCCGCAGCCGGGTGTGCGCATTGCCGCTGTGATGCTTCATATTCCAGCAGGGGCGAATGTGAAAGAGGGATTTGTGGTGGCAGGGCGGTCACTGCGCGAGGTGGAAGTGCGCGAGAAGCAATTGGGACAACTTGCGTTCATCAACTGGCTGGTGATGATGGGATTGATTGTGGTTGGAATGTTGGCCTTTGGTTATTTCACGCGAGCGAAGGTTACGATAGCTGCTGTTTGAAATGAATCAACACATAAAGAGGGCCGGCGATCAGTCGGCCCTTCCCTTTTTAGAGTACTTTTGCGAGCCACTTGCCGGTGTGGGAGTGGAGGTTGGCGGCGATTTCTTCGGGGGTGCCTTCGGCGACGATTTTGCCGCCGGCGTTGCCGCCCTCGGGGCCCATGTCGATGACCCAGTCGGCGGATTTGATGACGTCGAGGTTGTGCTCGATGACGATGAGGGAGCCGCCGCCGTCGATGAGTTTTTTGAAGGCAGTGAGAAGGCGCGAGACATCGTCAAAGTGGAGACCCGTGGTGGGCTCGTCAAGAATGTAGAGGACGCGGCTGGCTTCTGATGGCTTGGCATTGGCGTTGGCGGAGCGGACCTGGGCGAGGTGCGCGGCGAGTTTGACGCGCTGAGCTTCGCCGCCGGAGAGAGTGGTGGCGGATTGACCGAGGCGGAGGTAGCCGAGGCCGACTTCTTCGAGGACGGCGAGCTTCTCTAACAATTTGTTGTGGCCGGTGAAGAAGCGCAGAGCCTGCTTGACGGTGAGGCCGAGCACTTCGTGGATGTTTTTACCTTTGTATTGCACTTCTAAAATGCGCTGCTGGTAGCGGGTGCCGTTGCAATCTTCGCAGGGGAGTTCGACGTCGGCGAGGAATTGCATTTCGACGGTGACGGTGCCGTCTCCTTCACAGGTTTTGCAACGGCCGCCGGGAACGTTAAAGGAGAAGTGGCCGGGTGAGAAACCGAGGCGCTTTGATTCAGGCTGCGAGGCGAAGAGCTCGCGGATGAGGTCGAAGGCCTTGATGTAAGTGACAGGATTGGAGCGCGGGGTGCGACCGATAGGAGTTTGATCGACTAGGACGATGTCGTTGAGGCGCTCGGCACCGGTGAGAGATTTGTAGAGGCCTGAGGGTTCGGAGTTTTCAGCCTGGCCGAGAGATTGTGTGACGGCGCGCTGAAGAATTTGATGGACGAGAGTGGATTTTCCGGAACCGGAGACACCGGTGATGGCGACCAATATTCCCAACGGAATTTCAACGTCGAGGTTGCGAACGTTGTTGGCAGTGGCTCCGCGTAGAACTAGCTTCTCTCGGCCACGTTCGCGACGGCGCGTGGGGACGGGGATGGAGAGCTGGCCGGAGAGATAGCGCCCGGTGAGGGAGTTTGGATTGGCTTCGATTTCTGCGAGGACGCCTTCGGCGAGCAGTTTGCCACCGAATTCTCCGGCACCGGGGCCGAGGTCGAGGAGATGATCGGCAGCACGCAAAACTTCAGCATCGTGCTCGACAACGATGATGGTGTTGCCGAGGTCGCGGAGTTCTTCAAGGATGTGGATGAGGCGGGATGTGTCGCGCGAGTGGAGGCCGATGGAGGGTTCGTCGAGAACGTAGAGTGCGCCGACGAGTCGTGAGCCGAGCGAGGTTGCGAGCTGGATGCGCTGGGCTTCACCACCGGAGAGAGTGGAGGCGAGGCGGTCGAGGGTTAGGTACTCAAGTCCTACGGATTCGAGGAAGCCGAGGCGCTGACGAACTTCGTCGAGGATAGTTCCGGCGATTTCGGCCTGCATCGGTGTGAGCGTAAGGTTGTTAAAAAAGACACGGGCTTCAGCGATGGTCAGCGCGACAGACTGGCAGATGTTTTTGCCGCTGATGCGAACGGCGCGGGCTTCAGCGCGTAGACGCTGGCCGCGACACTCGGGGCACTCGGCATAGCCACGGTATTTGCTGAGCATGACGCGGACGTGGAGCTTGTATTTTTTGCGCTCCATCTCTTTGAAGAAGCCCATGATGCCGGCGAAACTGTCTTTGCCGTGGAGGAGAGTTTCGCGCTGCGCATCAGTGAGGTCGCGCCATGCGACGTCGCAGGGGACGCCGAGCGTGGGTGCAAGCTTGCGAAGTTCCGTGAACCAACTGCGATATTTGGGACGGTTCCAGGGATCGATTGCTCCGTCGTCGAGGGTGAGTGATTTGTCGGGGACGACGAGGGCCATATCAAAGTCGATGGTGTTGCCGAAGCCCTGGCAACGCGGACAGGCGCCGAATGGATTGTTGAAACTGAAGAGACGCGGCTCGGGATCGCGGGCGGGCTTGTGGCAGTTTTTGCACTCGAAGGCGGCGCTGAAACGGTAGCGTCGGCGCTCCGTGGGTGCAGTGTCTTGCGAGACAACTTCGTAGATGACTTCTCCACCTTCGCGGTAAGCAACTTCAGCGGCGTCGACGATGCGGGCGCGATTTTCGCCGTTGACGACGAGGCGATCAAGAAGGACGAAGACGGGAAGGGAGAAGTCGAGTTCGAGGAGTGATTCTGGTGTGGAGAATTCAACGATGTTGCCGAGTTGGTAGAGGCGGTTAAAGCCTGAGGTGCGCAGTTCGACGAGGCGGGCCTTGAGTGCTTCGCTGAGTTGCGAGCCTGGTTGCTGAGAGTTTTTTGCGGTTGCAGATGCTATAGCAGATTTTGAGGTGGCGGATTTTGTAACGCGCTTGGCTGGCTTAGGTGATTCGGGAGTTGGTTCTGTGACGACTTCAGCGTGGCGGACTGGGAAAAGGACTTGGAGGCGAGTTCCCTCCCCGAGCGCGAGCATGGAATCGGCGATTTCGTCCATGGTGTCGCGTTTGACGAGGCCATCGCAATAGATGCAGTGGACGACTCCGCAACGGGCGTAGAGGAGGCGGAGATAATCATAGATTTCTGTGGCGGTGGCGACGGTGGAGCGGGGATTGCGGGTGGTGTTCTTTTGTTTGATGGCAATGGCTGGGGCGAGGCCATCGATTTCGTCAACATCGGGTTTCTCAATGCGCTCAAGAAACTGGCGGGCGTAAGCCGAGAGCGATTCCACGTAACGGCGCTGTCCTTCGGCGTAGATGGTGTCAAAGGCGAGCGAGCTCTTGCCTGATCCTGAGACGCCGCTGATGACGGTCAGCTTGCCATGCGGGATATCGCAGGAGATGTTCTTCAGGTTGTGAGTCCGCGCTCCACGGATCACGATGAAGTCGTTCAAGATGGAATCGTTCAAATTAGTCTCGTTGCCCGGGTGGGAATGGAATCAGCCAGCCGTGCACTGTGGGGAATCTGTAGTAAAGAGCAAAGACGGCCAGATTTCATTATAGACTTTTAGCTGGCAGCGAATTACAGAGTCCCTGTTTCGACTAGCTTAATCAGTGAACCAGTTTTTCAATCGTCAATCGTCTTTGTCCCCACCAATCTCCCATGTCATTTTGAATACTGCGCCAACCGGGCTGCTAAACCTACCCATGCCCATCGGCATAGCGAGGCCCATCTCAAGGCGATTTGGTAGATGCTTATAAATTCCCGGCGTAACGTAGAAACTGTTTACACCCGCGTTCCATCGGCCATTGAATTCGAGAGTTGGAAAGAAGTGATGCGAGAGTGGACGCACCGCTGCGAGGTTGTATTCCAGCGAGCTGTCGCCGCCGCCAAGCTCTGGAATCACGCTGGTGTGAATTTGCAGCGTGCCGAATGCCTTCGCGATCATCAACTCAGGTTCATAACTCCAATTTCCCCGCGCGGTCAGTGGCGCGTTTACACCCAACGCTCCGCTGAGCGCAAAGGGGTGGTTGCCGCGGATGAACTGGTATAGCACGCTGAGATCGGCGGTGCTCCAACTTGTTGGAATCTCGCTGGTAGGCCTAGATTGAATTCCATAGGGGACTTCGAGGCCTAACTGCAACCGATCAGTGAGGCCATACTCAATGTCCAGCCCTGCGGAGCTGCCATCCATCACGCTTCCGCGACCTCGAAACGCAGTGCTACTTAGAGTTAATTGTAGTTCACCATTCTCCTCGCTACGGACCGCCTCTGAGAGGAAGAATTCCTCGATGTAAACCGGAAGCGCCCCACTTGTTGCGGTAGTAGATTGTGCTTGTGACACAGGTTGCGCACCGGATGATTGACCCATTGCAACGGTACTTGCATAAGCTAAGAAGCAGATGTAAACACTCCGCGTTAAATGTGCGGATAAGTAGTATCGATATGCAAACAATTGCCCCTCGCTTCCATTTGTCAGGCGTCCTGCAACTAGCGATTTCGAAAATCCGGGCGCTCTACTTCTCAAATTCAAGATGCAAGCAATAGTTGAGACTTCAATCTCAGAAAGTTCAGGCCGGGAGTGTCTTCTCTTGGCAAAGTTTAATAGGTGAAGGGTATGAATTCGTACTGTCATTAGCTCATCCTGCAAAAAACGTTGCCCGTGCTCAGCCGTCAAACAGAGTGCCGCAAAGTAAACTGGTAGTGAAGAGGTATATACGTGCGCCCAGCTGGATTGAGATTGTTGATTCTCCCTTTTGCTCTTTTGAGCTTGTTGCAAATGCCGAGTGCCCCACTCCAAGCTCAGAGCAATGGCGAGGTTGCAGTTCAGCCTGATACTCATCAACTCTCTGCTGAGGTTGCGGATGCTGAAGCCGCCATACTGCGCTCAGATTGGAAGGCGGCACAGCACAAGCTGGAGGAATGGCTCAAGGCAAACCCAAAGGATGGTCATGCGCTTTTTGATGCGGGGTATGTAGCCGATGCACAGAACCGTACGCAGGAAGCAGTGGTGTATTACCGCCAGGCGGTTCTCGCCGAGCCGAAATCATTTGCCGCGCATCTCTCTTTGGGATTGCTGCTGGCACGGATGGGCGAACCAACTGAAGCGCGGCCTGAACTTATTCAAGCAACAAAACTTGACCCGGGTGACCTTGGCGCGGCGATGAAGGCACGTGCGTGGCGCGCACTGGCAGAGCTTGACCGTCCTTCGAAGGGGTATCCGGGTAACCTGGCAAGCGCGTCGCAGGATTTGATTGAAGCGCTGAAGCTTTCAGCGGAGACGCCGCAAGATACTGTGCTGGCAGCCGAGTTGGCGGAAGACGCCGGCAATTATGATGCGGCGATTGCGGCTTATCGCAAGGCGCTTACGAAGGATCCGGGAATGACGGTGGCGACGGCGGGGCTGGCGCACTTGTTGATTGCACGCAAGAACTATGCGGAGGCGGAAACATTACTGCGCGCTGCAGTTGAAAAAAATCCGGATGATCCTGCATTGAATGCGCAGTTTGCGACTGTTTTGGTGGCGGAGGATAAGTCCGAAGCGGTGCCGGTGCTGGAGAAACTTTATGCGGCGCATCCCGCTGATACGGCAATCAGCCGTATGCTGGAACAGGTTTATGCGACGGCGGGAGATTATGCGGCATCTGACAAGCTCTGCATCAAACTGTTGGAGGTTACGCCAAACGACGCGGTGGTGCTGGTTGATCACGGACAGAATCTGATACATCAGCTTCAGTACCCGGCGGCGCTAGCGGCCTTTGACAAGGCGACGAAAGCGGACCCTACAAATGCCGACGCGTGGAGTGGATTGGCGTATACGGCTTCGCGCACGCAGCAGCCGAAGTTGACTTTACAGGCGCTTTCGAAGCGGTCAGGGTTGCAGCCTGACAATGCTTCGACGTACTTTCTTTGGGCGACGGCTTACGACACACTTCATGACAAGTCGAATGCCGCGCGGTCTTACCATCAGTTCATCAACGCCTCAGGCGGGAAGTTCCCTGATCAGGAGTGGCAAGCCAGGGAAAGGCTAAAAGTACTCGAAAATAAATAAATTTCTCCCTCGAATGATCTAAATTGCACTGGACTCCAGACGAAAATTGCGCTACAGTCTTCGGAAAGGTCACAAGTCCAGTTGGTTCAAACGGGGGTGCGATTATGCTTTCCTCGAATAACTTGTCAGCTCGGTCACTTCCCTTCTTTGCTGTCGCCCTGGTTGCGCTTTGTTTTAGCTACGGTAACGCACGGGCTTATGCGGATTCCCCGGACGAACATCTTCTTGATCAGCAAGGCATTGAAGAGCTTGAAGCCAAGGCGCTCAATGCTGACCCACGCGAGCAGTGCTTCCTGTTTGCGCAGCTTGTGCACCAACTGACGGAACAGAGTGCGCAGAAATATGCAGATGGCGATACGGAGAAGGCGATTGCCGGACTGAAGAAGATTCAGAATTTTGCGATGAAGATAAACATGCGATTGACAGAACATGACAAGCGGCTCAAGAACGCGGAGATTTTGTTGCGCCACACAGCATTCAGACTGCGCGAGATGCTGCATAGCAGCAACGCAGAAGACCAGCCGCTGGTTTTAGAGACACTGGCCCAGATTGACCATCTTGAATCTGACGCACTGCAGCAGGTCTTCAAAAAATGAGTCTTAGGGGCAAGATTTTTAGTGGTGCTTTGATTTCAATCGCGGCGTTCAGTATTTTTTTACCTGCATCGATTGCGCAGCATGAGAAGCGCGAGCCGCTGACGGATGCGCAGATCGAAGAGATCCGCGAGGCAGGGGTGTGGCCAGCGGACCGGATTCGACTGTACACAAAATTCCTGGATGAGAAGGCGGAGAAGATCAAGGCGCTTGCCAAGCGGGGGCGGTCAGTGAACCGCACGCAAGCACTGGATGGCCAGCTGCAAGATTTTACGGCGCTGATGGATGAGTTGGGGTCGAATCTGGACCAGTACTCCGAACGCAAGGCGGATTTGCGGCGGGCGATGAAGCCGTTGGTTGATTCAAGCGCGAAGTGGATGGGGATTTTGCGCGCACTGGCGGGAGAGCCGGGTTTTGATGTGTCGCGGAAGGAAGCAATCGAAAGCACGGATGATATTTCCGCTGAGGCGGCACGGATTCAGACAGAGCAGGAAGCTTACTTTGAAACTCATACGGATGAAAAGGGGCAGGAGCGGGCAGAGCCAAAATAATGAGCGAAGAAAGTTTATGCTAGCCTGAAATTAGTGAACCCCGAAACCCACACATTATTTGAAGAAGAATACCGCGCGCTGAGGCCGCGTGCGCCGATGCCTGTGATACATGTTCGGTTCAAGCGGTATGCATCGCTGAATACGCGTATCCGGCTGCATGAGGGAGAGTTGCAGGTTTTTCTTTCGGATTTGCTGGAAGGCGCACCGGAATCGGTTTTGCGGGCGATTGCACATATTCTGATTGCGAAGCTTTACCGGAAGCCGATTGAGCCGGTGCAGAATATGCGGTACAAGAGGTTTACGACGAGCGCGGTGGTAAGCCAGCAGACGGAACAGATACGGCGAATTCGCGGGAGCAAGAAATTGTTCGGATCTGAAGGGCGTTTTTACAATCTGGAAAATATTTTTGACGAATTGAATGTGCGATTTTTTCATGGGCTGCTGGGCAGGCCGCAGTTGACGTGGAGCGAGCATACTTCGAAGCGCTCGCTGGGGCATTATGACGCGGCGCACAATACGATCGTGGTGAGCAAGGTTTTTGACCGGCCTTCGAGCCCGAGGTATGCGATTGAGTATCTGCTTTACCATGAGATGCTGCACTTGAAACACCCCGTGCGAATGAAGGGTACAAGGCGATGTGTGCACTCTGCGGCGTTCCGCGCGGATGAGAAACTGTTTCCGAGATTGGCGGAGGCACAGGCGTTTTTGAAGCGGCTATAGGTTGATGTTTTATCTGTGAGCGATTGATTACATTTAACTTGCGTTTTTTCGTCCTGACAAAATTCAGAGATGAGTCAAGCGGCGGATTCCAGATTTATGGGCTTTCTTGTCCGCGCATATACGATGAGCAAAATTCCGAGCACAACTGAACCCAGGCTGGCGAGTTGAGCGTTGGAGAGCCCCCAGAGGACGTGGGGATTGCGGCGAAGAAACTCGACGAGAAAGCGCGCGGTGCCAGCAAGGAGGAGGTACTGGCCGACAATTTCTCCGGTGCCGTATTTTTTGGAGCCGCGCCACCAGAGCCATCCGGCAATCAGCATGGCGGTCAGGAACTCGTAGAGGGGTGTGGGATGGACGTGGACGTAGACAGGCTCAATTCCATTGGGAAAGCTCATTCCCCAAGGAAGACTTGTTGGGATGCCGTAGCATCCGTCGCCTGAGAGGAGACAGCCGATGCGACCAACGCCATATCCAATGGCTGCAGAGGGTGCGGCGAGGTCGAGCATACGCAATGCGCCGATTTTGGAGAACCGTCCTTGTAGGAGAAGTGCGGTGATACCGAAGGTCATTCCGCCGAACCATGCGAAGCCACCTGTATCCCAGAGGACTCTCCAGCCCATGTTGTGGAATTCTGAAGGGGTGTCTAGGACGTGCCAGAGCTTGGCGCCAACGATGCCGGCAACGAGGGTGATGGCGACGATGGTGATGGCGTCATCCTTGAGGTTCTGGCGGCGGAAGTTGCGGTCCATCATCCAGGCGGCCAACATGGTGCCAGCCCAGATCATCAAGCCGAAGGTAGGGATGGAAAATCCAAAGATATGCAGGTAAGGAATCATGCTACTTAAAGTATAGATGGCGCGGGTTGTGCAGAGTATGAAGTGGATGCGCCTGGAGATGAGGCGAAGGATTGTTGCCGGGTTTTACACAGCAGGAAATTCGCGAATGGTTCTCCGATTGGGCGATACTGTGTGCATGAGCCAGTCGATCTCTGCCGGTCTTGAAGTCCTGTATTCACGCCAACAAATTGCCGAGCGCATTGCTGAAATGGGCGCACAGATTACCAACGATCTGGGCGATGAAAAGCTGGTGATGGTTGGAGTTTTGAAAGGGGCAGCTCCTTTTCTGGCCGATCTTTCGCGCACGATTGATGTGGATGCGACCTTTGATTTTGTCGCGGTCTCGAGCTATGGCAAGGGGCAACGTTCGTCGGGCGCGGTGAAGATGATCAAGGATCTGGACCAGCCGATAGAAGGCAAAAATGTGCTGATTGTGGAAGATATTCTGGATACCGGTTTGACGCTCTCGTACCTGCGCAAACTATTTCTGCAACAGAGGCCGAAGTCGCTGCGCATTGCGGCGTTGCTTGATAAGCCATCGCGGCGGATTGAGAAAATTGAGGCGGATTACGTGGGTTTTTCGATTCCTGACCTGTTTGTGATCGGATATGGGATGGATTTTGCTGAGCGCTATCGAAATCTGCCGGATATTTGCCTATTTCCCGTTGAAGGAAGCAAATAAACCTTCATATCTTTGCGCCTTGTTTATACTCCCTGACGTCTAATAGAAGTAGAGTCACGACCATGAACCGCTTAACCAACAAACGTGATGGCGGATTCACAGTTGCGTCAAATGAATGCCGTATACTCATTCTCCGGGCGGCATCCCGTGAGTTTTTAGTCGGCATTGCTTGCCCGATTGCAGATGAAGGAGTTTCAGTAAATGCCGGTGCCGCGACCAATCAATACAGCCGAACTTGAATTTGACTATGGCAGCTTCGATGCAGCGGGATTTGCAGCGAGTGCCTTGGCAAATTGGCAATCTCTCGCCGCCGTCATTGACCACACACTTCTGAAACCGGATGCTTCGCACCTGCAAATTGAAAAACTTTGCGATGAGACGATTCGCTATCGCTTTGCTTGTGCGATGGTGAACCCATGCTGGGCTTCGACGGTTGTGGCGCGCATGAATGGAAGCGGAATTCCAGTTGGAGTAGTGATTGGATTTCCTCTGGGTGCGGGGCTTGTCTCGACTCTGAGGCAGGAGGCGGCTGCGCTAGTGAAACTTGGAGTGCGCGAGTTGGATATGGTGATTCCGATTGGGTTGCTGAAGAGCGGCGAGCATGCGGCGGTGGAGCGGAATATCCGTGCAGCGGCCCATGTTGCCCATCACAACGGCGCAATCCTCAAGGTGATTCTTGAAACTTGCCTGCTGAGCGTGGAAGAGAAACTGCGCGGCGCGGAGATTGCGATTCAGGCGGGCACGGATTTCCTGAAGACGTCGACTGGATTTTCTTCTGGCGGAGCGACGGCGGCGGATGTTGCGCTGCTGCGTGGAGTGGCTGGAGCGCGCTCGGGAGTGAAAGCTTCTGGCGGAATCAGGACGCTCGCGGACGTGCGCACGATGCTGGAAGCGGGCGCGAATCGGGTGGGAGCTTCGGCGTCAGTTGCAATTGTGCGTGAGTTGGGCGCGGAGTAAGCAGCAAAGACAAACGCAAGGTACCCTGATTCGATAAACTCAAAGACAGAGAAAAAATCGGAGTCCCTTTGCACGCTCAAACACAAGAACGCCTGATTCAGCCAGCCATTGGCATCTCTGGTAGCCTACGGCTTCCCGGCGACAAATCCATCAGCCATCGTTACGCGATGCTCGGCGCATTTGCCGAGGGTACGTCACGCTTTACAAATTTTTCGACGGGTGCGGATTGCGCCTCGACGCTTGTGTGCATGAGTCAGCTCGGCGCGACGGTCGAGAAAATTGGCGAGGGCGCGATTGAAGTGACTGGTGTGGGTGGCAAAGTTCAAACTAGTAACGCGACGCTCGATTGCGGGAACTCCGGCTCGACGATGCGCATGCTGAGTGGATTGCTGGCCGCGCAGGAGGGGCGCTTCTCTCTGATTGGCGACGCATCGCTCTCAAGGCGGCCGATGGGTAGGATTCAGAAGCCGCTGGAGTTGATGGGCGCACGATTGACGCTGAGTGAAGGCCACGCGCCACTGACGCTTTTTGGCGGGCCGCTGAAGGCGATTGATTTTACGACGCCGGTTCCGAGCGCGCAGGTGAAGAGTTGCGTGCTGCTTGCCGGTTTGCAAACTGCGGGTGAAACAACCGTGCGCGAAGCGATCCGGACAAGAGATCACAGCGAGCTTGCACTACGCGCCTTTGGGGCTACGCTGAGCCGCACAATAGATTCCGTCTCGATTGCGGGCCCACAGCAGTTGCATGCGATTGAGGCTGAGGTTCCGGGGGATATTTCTTCGGCTGCATTTTTTCTTGCGGCTGCGACGCTCTTCCCCGGGTCGACGTTGATTATTGATTATCTCGGGTTGAATCCTACACGCGCCGCACTGCTCGATGTACTTGCCGCGCTGGGCGCGCAAGTACAGGTGTTGCACATTGAAGAGAAGCACTCGGAGCTGATTGGGACGGTGCGGATCACTTCTCCTGAAGAAGGTTTGGGTTCGACTGAAATCAGCGGATCAAATGCGGCGCAACTCATTGACGAGTTGCCGGTGCTGGCCGCGATTGCACCTTACACGAGCGGAGGAATCCGGATACGCGATGCGAAGGAGTTGCGCGTGAAGGAGTCTGACCGTATTGCCCTGGTGGCGAAAAATCTGCGCGCGATGGGCGCCGAAGTTGAGGAGTTTGAAGACGGACTCGATGTGCCGGGCGGTCAGCGGCTTCATGGAGCGACGATTGACACAGGCGGCGATCACCGTATTGCGATGGCCTTCAGCGTGGCGGCATTGCGTGCGAGTGGAGAGACATTGATTCAGGGCGCGGAATCTGCAGCGATCAGTTTTCCGGAATTTTTTGATTTGCTTGATCAGGTGGCAGTTCGTTAGTTCTTGAATTCAATACACCATTTCTAAAAGCAAAGGCCCGGCATGAGCCGGGCCTTTGTATTGCAAATGTGTGAAGTTACTTAGCTTGTGCAGGTGCAGGTTTAGCCGGTTCGAGGCCTGGGATGACAGGGACTGCATTGACTACACCGGCTGCCGTATCGACCAGATTGATACCGTAATGCTCGAGGGTAGTTGCCAGAGTTTGATAGAGGCCTGCGCGATCCTTTGCGTATGTTGCTGTGGCCTGCAGCAAGGCGTTTTCTGCAGCGGAGAGGCTGCGTTGCTGCATCAGGACGAGAGCCGTGGTTGAAGCGCCGAGGTGGAGCTTCTTGATTTCAGCGTCGAGACTCTGCTGGTTGAAGTCACGTGCGGCAATGGCTGCTTTGACCTGTGCGCGATCATTGGTAAGAGCGTATTGCGCGTTCACCACGTTGATACGGATCTGGGTGTAGAGCTGCTCTAGTTTCAATTCTGCCTGACGGTACTCGATGAGCGCCTCCGCTTGCATGGCTTGCGCTGGACGGTTGCGAATCGGGATGGTGACATTGAAGCCAATTCCCTTGTCAGGGGCAGAGTTGTTGAATGCATTTTTTACAGCAGTACCATAACCGCCAATCGTAAGATCTGCCGGTGGTGTGCATCCACCAAACGGGTTTTTTGCGCAATTTGGGTTTTCCTGACCAGCCAAACCACTGCCACCAAGATAGCCATAAATATCTACTGTTGGCAGCAATCCGTTCTTTGCACCTTTCACCGATATCTCATTATTCTTGAGCGTCAGAACGGCCTGTTCAAGCTCCGGTCTCTTCGTGAAGGCCTCCTGAACGAGTTCTTCAACGGAGAGTTTTTCTTCGGGAATTTCCTCAGTGCTGACTCTATCGGTGGGAATGATGGCCGCTGCAACCAGAAGGGGGTCATTCAAGTTGCGAGCAATGGCCTGCTTGAGAATCTGCTGCTGATAATTCAGCGTGCTCTGGGAGCTGATCAAATTTTGCTTGTCAGTCGCAACGGTTGAATCTGCATTCACAACATCGAGCGGAGCAAGGGTGCCAATCTCCAACTGCTTGCGGTTGTCAGAGGCGAGTTTGCTGCTCTGTTCAAGCGCGCGTTCCTTGGCTTGCACATCCTCGTATGCGTTTACCAGGCCCCAGTAAATGTTCTCCACCTGGTTGACCGTGTAAAGCACTTGCTGGCGGAAGGTGGAGTCGGTAATGCGGCGGTTGTTAATGGCCTGATAGACGTAGCGCTTGTTCACCCAGATTCCAGCGCCTTGAAGCAGATGTTGCGTGACTGTCGCTTTGTAAGTTGATTGCAAGAGAGGCGAGTACTCTGAAATCGGGTTGTCAGTGGTTGTGTAAGAGTTGTTGAAGGTGAGCTGGAAATTTGTGCCAGTGACAAAGCCTTGTGTGTAAGCAAAGTTGTATGTGTTTGTGTTTGTGGCAGCACTGGGGCTAAAGGCGTTAAAGGCAACAGTTCGCTGCCGGTCAAATGAAACTGCCGCAGTCACCGATGGATCTGTCTGCTCTGGAATGGGGCCGGCGCCAGATGCAGTAATGGTCAAACCGCCTGTACCAGCCGCCGTACCACCAGCCGTCCCACCCGGACCGCCGCCAGTTCCTACGGTCGAGGTGTATCCACCCTGAGTTTGCGTGTTCACTATGGCACCAGATCCAAGCAGCGACTGCCCAGCTTTGGAGCGCAGAATGTCGAGGTCAGCCAGGTCCATGTAGTAACGGGAGACTGCGATGTCGTAGTTGTTCTCGAGGGCAAGTGCGAGTGCGTCGGAGAGGGAGAGATAAATTTTGCCGTCCTTGACGAGGTCGCCGAGCCGCGGTGAATTCATGAAGCTCGACTTGGCAACAGTGGTGGGCAGATAGGGGGCAATGGGATTGCCTAGCAATCTACCTGCCGGCTTTGAAAAGTCGCGCTGCGTTGCGCGCAGATCGAGCGGCTGGGTGAGCGCGGGCGCGGGCTCTGTGGGCAAGTCAGAAGCCGATTTGCTGGGTGCCTGCTGAGCTTGCTGGACGGCCTGTTGGGCATTCATTGCCGGTAGTCCGGCCAGGAGGGTGAGAAAAAGCACCGCCATTGCGCGCAATTTTTCGCTGGAGCGTGGACGTTGAATTGTTTTTTGATGCTCAAACACAGAAAGACTCTGAAAATGCATGTTGCATGTCTCCAGGTGAATCTACGAATCGTTGAGGCCTGTGGGGGTGCCTGTACTTTAGACGCCCGAAGTCCTTTAGAAGTCGCAGATTGCCTTCCGGCTCCCTGAGCTTCGCTGGGACAACGACCTGGGCCGATCAAAAAGATTCCACGGCCCGCTACATTCTTTTGTTTCTCTCTCTTAGTACGCGCAACCGGTTCTGAAAGTTCCACGCGAGTAGTGACGGCTTTAAGAGATTGCAGAAACTTAAGTATAGCTGAATGCTCTGACTCGCTCCGTCGCTTTAGAACCAATTCTTTAGCAGGCAATTCGCCCAGGGCGCCCATGGCCGCGTAAGCTTGAATTTGGAAGGTGATTTGGGGATGGGATCAGGAAGCAATTTGAGTGCTGAGATTTCCTCAGAAATTGAAGTTGATTTTGCGCGATTGGCTCCAATTGCGCAAAATTGGAAGGTTACCCTCTCCTACGACGGGACTGGTTACAAAGGATGGCAGATTCAGCCGAATGAAATTACGGTGCAGGGCGAATTGCAGAAAGCGTTGAGGCGGGTGACAGGTGAGGGGCCGCTGCCACAAGGATCGGGGCGGACAGATGCCGGGGTTCATGCGCTGGGCCAGGTGGCGAGCTTTGAATTAACAGTACCGATCCCTGCTGAGAATTTGCGAATGGCGTTGAACAGGACGCTGCCGGATTCGATTCGAGTGCTTGAAGCGAAAAAGGTTGGGGGCACATTTCATGCGCGGCACTCGGCAGTGGCGAAGAGTTACATTTATCGGGTTTACCAGAGCCAGATTTGCCCACCATTTCTTGCGCCTTATGTTTATGCCTGCCAGTGGTCCTTCGATATTGAGAAACTGAACCAGGCGGCAAAAGCTTTTGTTGGAAGGCATGATTTTTTGAGTTTTGCGGCGAGTGACCCGGACCTGACGCAACGTAGGGAAGAAAGCCAGAAGTTGGAAATACCAGAGCAGGAGCGAGTGGCAAGGTCGACGGTCCGCACGATTTTTTCTTCTGCGTGGACAACGGAACAGATTCAGCCATTTTTTGGCGAGCCTGATTCTTTTCTGACACAAAGTGAGGCGAAGCTGCTGATTTATCGCGTGCGCGGGAGTGGATTTTTGCACCATATGGTCCGAAATCTGGTTGGGACAATGCTAGATGCAGCGCGCGGGCAGATTAGTCCGGAGGCTATTGCTGAAATTTTGGAGGCGCGGGACCGGAGTGCAGCGGGGCCGACGGCTCCAGCGAGTGGACTGTTTCTACATTCGGTAGAGTATGACGGTACAGATGAGGAATAATTTGGTTCGCATATCGAATTTGCGCGAGCTCATTCACAAAAAACCCTGCTAGGCTGGAGTTGTGTTCTTCACTCCCAAGTCGATGCGCAAACCCAAGCCGGAAGAAGCTGCTGCCGCTTCAACGCGCATGGATATTGCAGCGATACTTTCTGACGAACGAGCGGGGAGCGAGCGTGGACTCGATAGAAAAATCAAAAACAGTACTGCATTTGCGCGCGTGACAGCGCTGGCTGCGTTGCGGCCCGTACACGAGGCCTTCAACTGGATCCATCAAAATCAGCAGAAGATTATGGATTGGCAGGTGGAGGTGGTGAAGATTCCAGCGCCTCCATTTGGCGAAGCGGCACGAAGCGCATGGATTTCGGATCGTTTTCATTATGCCGGACTCAGCAAGGTTCAGACGGACGAGATTGGAAATGTTTTTGCGATGTGGCCTGCGCAGAATCTGCCACCGGAGAGCACGGGGCCGGTGATTGTGCTCTCGGCGCATCTGGATACGGTCTTTCCTGCCGATACGAAACTGGAACCGAAGCTTGAAGAGGATGTGCTGACTGCGCCTGGAGCGAGCGACAACGCTGCGGGCCTGGTTGGGATGCTTGCGATTGCACATGCAATTGTTGAGGCGCGGATTCCGGTGCCGGTGCCGCTGATTTTTATGGCGAATGTCGGCGAAGAGGGCGAGGGTGATTTGCGCGGAGTTCGCTGGCTCTATCATCAGAATCCGATAGCGAGCAGGATTGCTGCGCACATTGTGCTAGATGGCGCGGGGACTGAGCAGGCTGTGACACAGGCACTAGGAAGCAGGCGGCTCAGCATCACGATTAAAGGACCGGGTGGGCATAGTTTTTCTGATTTTGGAAAACCGAATCCGATTCTGGCGTTGGCACAGGCGCTGAATCTGCTAAACCGGGTTCAGTTGCTGGAGGAGCCAAGATCGACGCTCAATATTGGAACGATTGAAGGCGGAACGAGCGTGAACTCTATTCCGGAGTTCGCGCGGGCGAGCGTCGATCTGAGGTCGACGAGTCCGCAGCAGTTGATTCGTATGGAGGTCGAGGTAAACCGCGCAGTTGAAGAGGCGATTGCCGAGGTAAATGTCCAGCAGGCGGCACGGGCGAATTACAATCCGGAGAGCGATGTGTTGACGTTCAGTATTGATAAGATCGGCGACCGGCCGGCGGCGCGATTGCCGGCCGAGAGTCCGCTGCTGGAGACGCTACGGGCGGTTGACCGGCATTTGAGTTTGCGCACGGAGCAGAGATTGGGTTCGACGGATGCGAATTTGCCGTTGTCGATCGGTGTGCCTGCGCTCTCGATGGGCGCCGGGGGTGATGGCGGTGGGGCGCATACGAGGCATGAATGGTATTCGGCGAAGGGGCGCGAGTTGGCGCTGAGAAGGATTTTGCTGATGGTGCTGGCGATGACGGATTGGGCGGCGATTCAGTAATTTTTCCGAGTTTACTTGATTAGCTCAGTTATCTATGACAATCTCATTGCATGGCGAAGTTACGTATTCTCGCGCTTGTGATTCTTTGCGCCGCATCGGTGCTGGCAGCGCAAGAGCCTGTGAAGACGAATCTGGTCCTGACAGTCACCGACCCAAGTGGAGCAGTAATTCCTAACGCAACAACGCACGTTGAATCCAGCGACCATTCAATTTCTTTTGGAACTAAAACAGACAATGTTGGGCAGGTTAGCTTTGAATTAATGCCGGGAAGTTACACCATTAAGGTGAACGCCATGGGCTTCCAAAGGTGGGTTACGCAAACGCAAATCAATTCCGCTCCGACACAAGAAATTAAAGCTGTTTTGAGATTGGGTAGCCCAGCATGCACCGTCCCATGTGACGGCATGTTTCCCACTCCGCCGATATACACAGAAGAGATTTCTATTACCTCTTTGATTCCATATGTTGAACTAACCCCGTTTCCATTGCATGACAAGAAATTGCAAGGGGGGCACTTCAAACTTTTGCCTTGCCTTGTCAGTATTTCGTGTTCCTCTTGAAACCATACCGTCAACTATGACAGCATCCTAGAATGATTAAGATTCGTTTTGCCGCGCTCGCTCTCTGCATTTGCACATCAGTGCTTGCACTCTCCGCTCAAACCAATGCCAAGTATTCTGGGCCGGATCTCATCTTTATCAACGCACGCATTTACACGGGCGTTGGATTGGCTGAGGGAAAGCCGCAGGTGGTGGAGGCGATTGCGCTGCGCAATGGGAAGGTGCAGGCGATTGGTACGACGAAGGAGATTCTGGCCCTCGCTGACCCGCATACGATTGTGCGCGACTTCAAGCGGATGAGTGAGCCAGCGGCGAGCGTGAAGTCAGCGATTTTTCCGGGACTCAACGATGCGCACACGCACCTGGGCGGAGCGGGACGGACTAAGCAGCATATTGACCTGACCGGGACGCCATCACTGGCGGCGATGCTGAAGCAGATTGAAGAAGCGGCAAAGACTGCTCCGGCGGGACATTGGCTGATCGGCGGAAATTGGGACCATACGCTTTGGGCGGCAGTGGTGCTGCCTACAAGGCAGGATCTGGATCGCGTGACTGGGGATCATCCGACTTTTCTTGATCGCATTGATGGACATATTGCGATTGCGAATACGGCTGCGTTGACGGCGGCGGGAATTACGGGAAAGACAACGCCGCCTGAGGGGGGGGCGATTGATCTCGATGCAAGCGGCAACCCCACCGGAATCCTGCGCGAATCCGCGCAAGAACTTATTTACAAAATCATCCCGCCGCCCAGCCACGAGGAGCGGGTGAAGGGCGCGCAGTTGACGATGCTTGATGCGCTCTCGCATGGCGTGACGAGCGTGCAGGATTTCAGCGAGTGGCAGGATTTTTTGGTCTACGAAGAACTTGAAAAAGCGGGACAACTGAATTTGCGTATTTCTGAGTGGCTACCTTTTGTAGCGCCTGTGGATGAGTTGGTGAAGATGCGCGCGCATCATGATCAAAATGATCCAATGCTGCATACGGGAATGCTGAAGGGGTTCATGGATGGGTCACTGGGCTCTCATACGGCGGCAATGAAGGCGCCGTTTGCCGATGAGCCGAAGAACTCGGGGCTACCGCAGTTCACGCAAGATGAGTTGAACAAAATGGCGGTGGAGCGTGCGAAGCTGGGGTTCCAGTTGGGCTTCCATGCGATTGGCGATCGCGGAACGGCGATGGCGCTTGAGGCCTTTGGACAAACATATGATGCGTGCCCGGAGTTGGCGTCTCAAGACAAGAATCCTTACAAGGTTCCCCGCTGCTGGCCGACGGTTGCGGAGGGACATCGTGATCGCATTGAACATGCGCAGGTGGTGGATCCGACTGATATTCCGACTTTCAAAAAGCTAGGGGTGATTGCCTCGATGCAGCCGAACCACCTTCTCACCGACATGAATTGGGCAGAAGACCGGTTGGGGCATGATCGGGCGGCGTACTCGTATGCGTGGAAAGCATTTCTGAATGCCGGTGTGCATCTGGCCTTTGGAACTGATTATCCGGTTGAGCCGATCACGCCGTTCAGGGGACTTTATGCAGCAGTGACTCGCATGAATGAAGCAGGGACGAAAACTTACTTCATTGAAAACAAGTTGACGCGCGGAGAGGCACTTGCAGCGTACACACAGGGTTCGGCCTATGCGGAGTTTGCGGAGAAACACAAGGGATTGCTGCTGCCGGGGTATGATGCGGATTTGATTCATGTGGATCGCGATTTGTACACGGTGGATGCGCCTGAGATTTTGAAGACGACCGTGCTGGAAACTGTGGTGAACGGAAAGATTGTTTACCAGACGGAGATTTATAAGAAGTAAGGCGGAGAAGCAGACGTGGGCCTGAGATAATTCATAGAATCCCATGAGACTCCGCGCTTATTTTTTGATGATATTGGTTGTTGCCACTTGGGGCGCGACGTTTGTCGTGGTCAAGGATGCACTGTCTGATGCGACGCCGGGGACATTTAACCTGGTGCGCATGGTTTTTGCGTTCGTCGTGCTGGCGGCGGCTTATCCGGGACAGCTGAAGGGGTTGCGGCCAAAGCAGGTTTTGGCGGGCGCTATTGTCGGGCTATGTTTGGCGCTGGGGTACCAGTTTCAGACGACTGGGTTGGCGAGGACTACGCCGTCGAAGTCGGCATTCATAACTGGGCTAGTGGTGGTGCTGGTTCCGCTGTTTTCAGCGATTCCATTTCTGCGGCCGCCGGGGGCTCGTGGACCGCGATGGAATGCGTGGATTGGCGCGACGCTGGCTTTTGTTGGGATTATCTTTCTGACTGCGCCGGCGGCGGCATCGGGAATTATCCCAGATTTTGGGTCGATCAACGTTGGCGATTTGCTTACGTTTGGATGTGCGATTGGATTCACGCTGCATTGTCTGGCGCTGGGACACGCCTCACCGAAGATTGGATTCAGGCCGCTTGCACTTTTGCAGGTGGGATTTTGCTCGCTGTTCATGATCGCGAGTTTGCCGTTTATTGAGCACCCTGAATTTCATTTGACGTTGCGGCTGATTGTGGCGCTAAGCGTTACGGCGATTCTGGCGACGGCTGCGGCGTTCTCAATACAGAGCTGGGCACAGACGATTCTTCCGCCGACGCACACTGCGCTGATTATGACGCTGGAGCCGGTCTTTGCGTGGATTACCGCTTACCTGGTGCTTGGAGAGAAATTTGGTGGGCGGCAACTAATGGGTGCATCGTTGATTCTTGCGGGGATTGCGATGACGGAGTTGATTCCGCAACCGCATCTTCCGACTGCGCATGAAGGTTAGAATTTATCTCGGCGCGGGGTCTTTTGAATCTGCGAGGGCGTAGGCGAGGACGGCCATGAGTGCGGCGTTTTCATTGAGCTTGCGCGGAATGACCTTGTCGAAGGTGTCGGCCGCGGTGTGGTGGTAGTTGAAGTAGGTGCGGGCATCTTGAATGGGCGCGAAGCTGGGCACGCCTTTTTCGGTGAGACCGTTGATGTCTTCGCCGGTGCCTTGTGAGCTGATAAGTTGACTGGCACCAAATCCGTCGAGAACCTGCGCAACTGGCTTGAGCCATTGGCCGAGTTGAGGTTTGCCTGCATAGAAGATTCCGACTGGATGGTCTGCGCCGAGGTCGGCTTCAATGGCGGCGATATGGCTGGGAACTTCATTTGCGTAATCCTTGATGTACTGCGCGGCACCCTCAGAACCTTCTTCCTCACTCATCCATGCGATGAAGCGGACGGTGCGGCGTGTGTGGATACCAAGGGATTTCAGCAGATGAATTGCTTGCATAGCGACGACGACTCCGGCTCCGTCATCGATGGCTCCGGTGCCGAGATCCCATGAGTCAAGGTGGCCTGAGACGACAACGACCTGCTCAGGGTGCTCAGTTCCCTTCCAATCGGCGATGACGTTGAAACTGTCAGCAGCGGGGAGGGTTTGCGGGGTCAGAGTCAGGTGCATCTTAACTGGCCCTTGCGAGGCGAGATCGCAGATGAGTTCGGCATCTTCGGCGGTCACAGCGGCTGCGGGAATCTTCGTAGCGTCATCGGAGTACATCGTCAGTCCTGTGTGCGGCGAGCGGTAGATTCCGCCTCCGGCTGAACGGACGAGAACCGCGACGGCACCAAGCATTGATCCTGCAATGGGCCCGGCTCCGCGATAAGAAACTGCTTGACCGTAGGCATGCATCCCATAGCCTACTGAGGCCAACTCTTCGTCATAAGAGTGATTAAAGAGCAGAATCTTACCCTTAGCCGCGCCCTCTGGCAAGGCTTGTAAATCTGACCAGTTGTTGACGACAATCACTTCAGCAGTGAGGCCGTCGGAAGGCGTTGCTACACTGCCACCAAGAGTGGTGAGAACGATTTTTTGCGTCGTGCCGGTAGCCTGACCCGGCCAACTGATGAGTTCCCCGCGTTCCTCGCCACGCACCCAGTGGGGGACTTTGGCCTTTTCCAGGGTGACATCCGCGCCGAGGGCACGCATTTCTGCGGCAACGTACTCGACTGCCTTAGCCGCCTGAGGCGAACCACTGAGGCGCGGGCCAATGTTGTTGGTCAGGTGGCGCAACTCGTTCAGAGCGTATGGGTCGGTCAGAGCCAGATCGCGAATTTTGATCATTGCGGTAATTTGCTCAGGAGCCCATGCATTGGGTCCGCCTTTGAGCATTCCCATGAACTGTTCGCGAAAGGTGGCGGTTGCAGGTTGTGCAGATTGGCCACCATTCGTGGGTGCAGAGCTGGGAGTTGACTGGCCGAGTATGGAGCCACAGAGCATTGAAATGCAGAGAAGAGCGAACTTGATTGGGGTGGTTTTTTCAGGAAAAGCCATGCCGGATGTTAGCACGCGAGATGCGGCATGGGTCACCTGAAAAAAATGGTGGATTTGATTGAAAAATTGTGGGTTTTGCGGAATTTGCGACTCTTTTGAGTTTTCAACGTCTAGTTAAGTAGCCGGCAGTGTGGCAATCCCGCCACAGACTATACTGGTAAAAGAATCGAGCCCATCAGCGGCTCCAATTGAACGAGGTTGAAGAAACAATGAAAGCTTTGATGGAAAGACTGCGCAGCCGCCGTCTCACTTCTGTTTTTATCGTCCTCAGCACACTGACACTCGCTATTGTTGTCGGCTCATTTGCCGCACATGGCGTGCGTGGCAGCGAGGACAAGCAAGTCTCGTCGAGCGATGCAACACCGCTCAAGATCACTAACTCATCAGTTCCTCCCAATGAATTTGTTCGTATCGCTAAGGCCGCCGGGCCTGCCGTGGTCAATATCAATACGACTACACTTCCAAAACAAGGCGCCAAGCGCAAGCAGAATCCGCATGGTTTTATCACGCCTAAGCCGCAGAACCCCGGTGATGATGAGGAAGACGACCAGCAGGGCCAGCAGGATGGCCAGGGGAATTTTCAGGACTTTTTCAATCGTTTCTTCGGCGGTCAGAATCCGAATGGCGGAACGGGCCAGGAACCGGATGATCACGTGCGCCAGGCGCTTGGATCGGGTTTTATTGTTGACCCGAAGGGATACATCATCACTAACTACCACGTGATTGAGAAGGCCGACAAGATCAACGTGAAGCTTTCAACCGACGCGGACAATGATGATGATGGAACACCCGCCGTCGTGATTGGCTTTGATAAGGCAACAGACATTGCCGTGATCAAAATCGAAACCAAGAACCCGCTGCCAATCGTCAAGATCGGCAACTCTGACAACACGAACGTCGGTGATTGGGTTGAAGCGATCGGCAGCCCGTTCTCACTATCGCAGACGGTCACGGCGGGAATTATCTCTGCCAAGAACCGTACGATTGAGCCCGGCGCGAGCGGTCAGTTCCAGCACTTTATTCAGACGGACGCGGCGATCAATCCGGGCAATTCCGGCGGGCCACTTCTGAATATGAATGGCGAAGTTATTGGTATGAACACGGCCATTTTCACTCAATCAGCCGGTTACGAAGGCATTGGATTCGCGATGCCGTCAAATACGATTGTGGAAATTTACAACGATCTGATCAGCCCATCGCACAAGGTCACGCGAGGGTCGATTGGAATTCAATTCCGCGAAGGACTATCGAGTTCCGTAGGCCGTGTCTATGGCTTCAAAAATGGCGTCATCATCAGTTCCGTCACTCCCGGCGGCCCTGCTGAAAAGGCCGGCTTGAAGAATGGCGATGTAATTGTGAGCATCGATGGCCGCAACATCAAGGATGGCGACGATCTGGTGAACGATATCGCGAGCCGCAGACCTGGTTCCAGCGTCCGTATCGGCTATATGCGTGAAGGTAAAGCCGCTGATGCCGCTGTCACGATTGGCGACCGCGACAAAATTTTCGCAGACTCCGACAAGGCAGTCGTCGAGAAGGATCACGATGAACAGGTTGAGCCGGGCGAAACGAAACTTGGAATTGTGGTTCATGAACTCTCCGCCGCAGCGTCTGCCAAGTTGAAGCTCAGCGGCGTCACCATTGCATCGGTTCGCTCTGGCTCGTTCGCAGATTTGCAAGGACTGGCTCCGGGACTGGTGATTGTGCGCATCAATCGCCAACCCACGGCAACCAAGGCGCAATACGACGCCATCGTCAGCAAACTCAAATCAGGCGACGACGTCGTTTTTGAAATCGTGGACCCACGCAACCCGGCGGGCGGAACAAACTACATCGGCGGAACGCTGCAGTAAGCGTTCGGGTTCGAACTGGCAAAACAATGGGGAGCCATCAAGCCTGATAGCTCCCCAGCATTTTTTTTAAATATAATTGCGCTTTTCAATTGCAATTGAGTTTCAAAGTAGATTCCCATCGAAGTTTTAAAAGTGAATCAATTGCACACACAACACTGGTTTGCCTATACTTTGTTCAGTGAAGATCACGAGAGGAGGCACCTGAAGAATGGCAAAGAAAATCACCGCACTGACGGCGCTTCTTCTGGCTGGTTCGCTACTGCCCAGCGCACATTCGACGACGACGCACAAGTCGTCGACCAGCTCAACACGCCACACGACGACAGCTAAAGCGCATCACACGACTGCGAGTTCCGCTAGCAGTCACGCGTCGCACGCAGGTAAAAAGGTGCACGGCAAAAAGCTGCATGGTCAGCAGGCGATTGACCCTGAGCGGGTCACACAGATTCAACAGGCACTCATCAACGCCCACTACCTCACGGGCGAAGCAGATGGCAGCTGGGACTCGCACACCATTGCGGCAATGCAGAAATTCCAGGCGGATAATAATTGGCAGACCAAGCTAATGCCCGATTCAAGAGCACTGATGAAGCTTGGCCTGGGCCCGGATTATTCTGACGCCATCAACGCGAAGGGCGCCAGCTTTATGTCAGCGCCCGTTACGCCAGTTGATACCACTACTCAGCAAACCACGGGTTTTATGGATGCGTCTGGCATCAGCCGGTAAAAGAAGTTAATCCCCGCCGAACTTCGGCATCCCCTTTAACAAAAATTCATAACGTGGCCGGAGCAAATCCGGGCCGGATGTGATGGTTTTGTCCAAGTGAATCAGCTCATCGTGTGCGGCGTATCTGGGCCAGGTTGGAACTCCTTCTCCATTGGGATCGCCGGTGCGCGCGAAATTTGTCCAGTAGCTCATCATCTGCTCGCTCAAGAGGCGATCTTCCGGGCGCCAGACCGCATCTTCGCGCGTGTCAAGAGTGCCGAAGACATACTCAATCTCATCCGAGTGGAAAGCAGTTGAGAACTTAACGTACTTGCTGACCGGTGCAGCCAATTCAAAGTGGTAGCGATAGGCAGGCGCGTGGCTTGTTACGCGGTCCGCTTCCAGCCACTTCCATGTTGAGAAGGCGATAAACATATCGCTGCCAAAATCAATCGCGGATCGAATGGCTTCATCGTCGTTGGTTGCAGGATAGAGGCGCAAAAACTCTGGTGCACGGTCTTTGAACATTTTCTCAGCACGCTCTTTGTAGGTTGCAAGGGTGATGCCAGCAGCCATGAAGGCCCCCTCGTCGCGATTCCAGCCTGCCAAAAGCGGCACTTGCGCTTGTGCCCCTGCGGCAAAAGTTTTTTCTACAGGCTCAGTTAGAACCTTGCCGTCTATAACGACTGAAAATCCGCCTTTGCGATTCTTGGCAGCAGCAAGCAGCGCATCCGTGGGCATGGCGCGCAATTCAGCCAGTGACTTGGCGCCGATAGAGGTGACCCATTCTTCCTCTTTAGCTTCCTGCACGCTTGCCGGATCAACCGAGAGAGCGCCGGAGAATGCGCCGCCGCTTTCGCCGATGGCTCTCTGAAAAAGTCCCTTGGCCATGGGCGAGGCCATCAGTGTGCTCACTGCGAAAGATCCTGCGCTCTCGCCGAAGATGGTCACATTGTCAGGATTACCACCGAAGACTGCGATATTCGCGTGTACCCAGTTGAGAGCAGCGATCATATCCATGAGCGCGTAGTTCCCTGCTGTGCCGCCTTGTTCTTTCGCAAGCGAAGTGGTGGATAGAAAGCCGAAAACGCCGAGGCGGTAGTTGATGGTTACCAGAACCACGCCTTTGGTAGGTAGAAAATCGCCGTTGTGACGCGGCTCAGAACTTGCGCCAGCAGAGTATCCACCGCCATGAATCCAGAACATGACGGGAAGTTTGCTGGAGGCAGTGGCTCCTGCCGGGGCATAGACATTCAGAAAGAGGCAATCTTCGCTGGGACCTGCATCCTGAAAGCGAATATCAGCAAAAACAATATTCTGTGCGCAGTGTGCTCCGAAGTTCGAAGCATCTCGAGTGCCCTTCCATTTGGCTGCAGGCTCGGGTGCGCGCCAACGGAGATCGCCGACTGGCGGCGCTGCGTAAGGAAGGCCGAGAAAAGCTTTGACCTTGCCTTGATTGATGGTCTTACCTTTAGCGGTTCCTTGTGCCGTTTGCACAAGCAAATCATTCTGCGCAAATGCGCATTGAGCTGTGAGTCCAAAGAAAAATGCTGCCACTACAACCAAAAGAGAACGCTTCATCACCGGAAATCTCCTCAGCCAAAAAGGATACTACTTTTCGGTGGCGAATAAATCTTCGATGGTCTCTCGGCGGCGAATCACGCTGACTTTGGAACCATCCACAAGCACTTCAGCAGGGCGTGGGCGCGTGTTGTAATTCGAACTCTGCGACATTCCGTAGGCCCCGGCATCGAGGAGAGCGAGCAGATCTCCAGTTTCGACGGGCGAGAGTTTGCGGTCACGTGCAAAGAAATCTCCGGTCTCGCAGATGGGGCCGACTACATCGACAGGCTTGACTTGGCCTTTGCGCGGGAGGACTGGAACGATCTCGTGGTGCGCCTGGTAGAGTGCCGGGCGAATGAGATCGTTCATTGCGGCGTCGGTAATGACGAAGGTTTTATTGCCGTTTTTTTTGACGTAGAGGACGCGGGTGAGGAGTGCGCCTGCTTGCGCGATGATGAAGCGGCCGGGTTCAAGTATCAACCTGCCATTGAAGTCGTTGAGGGATTTTTTCAGCGCACTTGTGTACTCGTTGACTTTTTCTTGAGCATTGAAAACTTCGGCATGGTAGTCGATGCCCAAACCGCCACCGGCGTCTATTGCTTTGAGCACGATGCCATCTTTCTTCATAACATTTACTAGCTCAACGACGCGCGCAATGGCAGCACCGAATGGAGTCGCGGAGCGAATTTGCGAGCCTATGTGGACGCTGATGCCATAAGCTTCAAGCCACTTGTTGTTTTTGACGCTGAGATAGAGTTCGCGTGCGCGGCGAATGTCCACGCCGAATTTGTGTTCGCGCAGGCCTGTGGAAATGTAGGGGTGCGTTTCGGCAAAGACATCGGGATTAACGCGGAGTGCGAAGCGGGCTCGGATTTTCCTTTTTGCGGCGCGTTTGGCGAGAAGCTCAAGTTCGCCTTCACTTTCTACGTTAAATTGCAAGATTCCTTCATCGAGTGCGAGGTCAATTTCTGCTGCTGTTTTGCCTACGCCTGAGAAGACAATACGGCTAACGGCTTCAGGGGCTGCAGCCAAGACGCGTTTCAATTCCCCGCCTGAGACTATGTCGAAGCCGGCTCCTTGTGCGGCGAGAATTTTCAAAATTCCTAAAGTCGAGTTTGCTTTGACCGCGTAGCAGATTAAGTGTTCGCGGTCTTCAAGCGCTGCCTGAAAGAGGCAAAATCTCTCACGAATCTGGTCGGCAGAGTAGACGTAGAGCGGTGTTCCGTGGCGCTTGGCTAAAGCCACAAGCGAGACGCTGCCGCAATGGAGTTCAGCGGCGTTGTTGGGTCGCGTGAAGGGTCGTGCTAGAGTTTTGCGTTGAGCCAATGGATTCAATTCCTTAGGAGGTGTTTGTTAAAGCGTAGCAGAAGTGCGGCACCCTCGACTCAAATTCGGTAATAGGAGAGAAACTCCACACTGTAAAATAGTAGTTGAGGATTCCATGGCAGAGATTCAACGCAGAAAAACACCGACGGTAAAGATTGGCAATGTACGCGTGGGTTGGGAAGTTCCGGTCGTCGTGCAGTCGATGACGAACACGGACACCGCTGATGCGGCTTCGACAATTGAACAGGTTGCAGCTCTGGCGCTTGCTGGTTCAGAGATTGTTCGCGTCACGGTTAATAATGAGGAAGCCGCTGCGGCTGTACCTGAGATTGTTGAGGGTCTCGAGAAGCGCGGCTTGAGAGTGCCGATTGTTGGCGATTTTCATTACAACGGACATTTGCTGCTGAAGAAGTTCCCTGCTACGGCGCGTGCGCTGGCGAAGTACCGCATCAATCCGGGCAATGTTTCAATTGGGCGCAAAGATGACGACAACTTCCGCACGATGGTGGAGTGCGCGGTTGAGAATCAGAAACCGGTACGCATTGGCGTGAACTGGGGGTCACTCGATCAGGCTCTGTTGACGCGCATGATGGATGAGAATTCGAAGAGCTCGACACCGCTGCCGGCCCGCGAAGTGATGATGGAGGCGATGGTGGTGAGCGCGATTGATTCTGCGAAGGCGGCTGAGCAATATGGACTGCGCGCGGATCAGATTATTCTTTCGGCGAAAGTCTCCGGTGTTCGCGATTTGATAGACGTTTATACAAATCTTGCTGAACGGACAAACTATGTGCTGCATCTTGGTTTGACTGAAGCAGGGATGGGCGCGAAAGGACTGATCGCTTCAACGGCAGGACTTGCTCCGCTGCTGCTGGCAGGAATTGGGGACACTATTCGTGTGAGTCTGACGCCGAAGCCTGGTGGAGATCGCACGGAGGAAGTGCTGGCGGCGCAACAGATTTTGCAGTCGCTTTCGATTCGCAGCTTTATGCCGCAGGTGACGAGTTGCCCCGGTTGCGGCCGCACCACAAGTACCTATTTCCAGGAGCTTGCTGAGCAGATTCAGAGTTATCTGCGCACGAGTATGCCGGAGTGGCGCAAGAAGTATCCAGGCGTTGAAGAACTCAAGCTGGCAGTGATGGGGTGCATTGTCAACGGCCCCGGAGAGAGCAAGCACGCGAACCTTGGAATCAGTTTGCCTGGAACATTTGAAGAGCCCAAGGCGCCGGTTTATATTGATGGCAAGCTTTCTGTGACGTTGAAGGGCGACAATATTGTTGCTGAGTTCAAAGAGATTCTGGATAAGTACGTGGCGAGCCACTATGCGTAGTCATTGTTGTAGAAAGAAGTTTGCGCGGGGAGCAGGTCATCATCGTCAGTGCTGATGATCGTTCCCTGATGGTAGAGAATCGACCAACCTTCTTTACTTTTGTGCCAGATTGTAGCACGGCGGGTGAGACGACCGATTTGATCGAGAGTGTATGTTAATAGAAATATCTGAGGTCCAAGCTGTTTGAGGCCGATTTCTGAGGTCTTCCAGCCCGCACTTGTGGCATTGACCAGAGCAATCTTCGCGGCGTTTTCCAAGATGAAGGCCCGACTGTAGCGACGTCCTGAGGCGCCGACTTCCCAATAATCGGATGACATTCTGCGAGATAACTCTTCGGCTGAAGTACCGAAGTTTTCAGTGTGGAAGATGGGTTCGAGTTTGCAAAGCTCTTGAAACTCTGCTTCAAGGCCGGGATCAACTTGAGAAAAAACTGAATTCTGACTCATGCGGAAACTATAAATGTTCAACACGGCCACTCAGTATGGACTTTCGTCACTTCCCCACCTGGGCTCGCCGCGCTACTCTTGTCGCAACGAAAAATGGAAAGTACAAGAATAGCTTTCGCAAGATTCTTTGGAGTGATGGCACTGGCGTTGGCTTTGTCAGTCGCTGTTTACGCCAAGGATAAACCGTGTGTTACCGCCGATGAGGCTGCGAGACACGTGTACAAGGATATGTGCGTGACGGCACATGTTTACGATGTGGTGCAGTTGGCGGATGGAACGCGGTACCTGGATATTTGCTCTCCGGATACTGCTGATGACCATTGCCAGTTCACGATTATCAGTCTTCCGGAGGATCGCGAAGAAGTGGGCGAGTTGCTGAAATATCGCGGAGAAGATGTACATGTACGCGGAATTGTGAGGCCGATGCATGGACGCGCGGGTTTGCAAGTCAGCAACATGCGTCAGTTTAAAGGAGGGCCGGAGAGGTTCAAGCCGAATCCGCGATTGTTGCATGGATTTGATGGCGGCAGTGCTAGGGCGCCGATACGCGACCCGAATCTTCGACCTCAGGGACGTGTGCGAAGCTTTATGAACTCGCGGGACCAGGTGTCGCGGCCTATAAAATGACTTCAAGTGCGGCCAGTGATTGCTCGGCTGTTTTGTGGTGGATGAATATGCCACCCATCTCAACCCAGAGATGGCGATACTTTACAAAATCATCAATCAGGACGTCACCGGGCCTTCCGTATTTGCATTTGTCTTTGGACGCGCACGTAATCATTTCTACATCCGGGAAATAGTGATCGCGCCATTTGCGCTTTTGTGGCTCTGACCACTCGCCGGGCGGGCATCCGGTGAGAATGACTGGAGCTACTTCTGGATGCAGGCGACGAACGCCTTCAACGAGCACTGGCGCATCTTGAATGAGCGGGAGGCGTGCGTAGAAGTCACCAGAGGCGACGATGCGATTCCAGAATTCGACTGAGCCGAATTTGTCCTCGGCGGCGCGGGATTCCATGCCGAAGATTTCATAAGCGCGTTTGTCGAAGTCGGCGAGGACGCCGTCGCAATCAAGAAAAATTGTGCGCAAAGGTAGATCTCCTTACGATGTCCAGGATGGGGGCAGGTTTGGAGATTCTTCAAGCGGAGGTGCGAAGCGGGAGCCGTAGAAGAGTATGGTTGCGGAGACGATGAGTGCGACGAGAGTGAGGCCGAGAGCGATGCCTAGATTTTTTGTGCGGTCAGAGAAAAAGCCTATGATCTGCGGAGAAAACGAGTCGCCAAAGAAATGGATACAAAAGAGATTCACAGAGACTGCAGTTGCACGCACCGGCGCTGAAACACTGTTGACGAGCGCGGCATTGAGCGGACCATTGTTGAGGAAGAGGAAAAACTCGGCTGCAAAAAGCGCTGGGATGACAAACTGAGCAGGGCCAAAGAAAGCCAGTGCACCGAAAGGCAGTGTGAGTGCAACGCTCCAGAAGGAGAGCAGATAGAGGGCGCGATGATTGGTACGTAGCCAACGTTGGGCTATCCAACCGCCAACGAGAGTACCGAATATTCCATCAATAACTGTGATGACACCGAGCATAAATGTTGCTTTGCCGAGAGGAATGCCTGAGACGCGATTCAGAAATGTTGGCACCCAAGCTGAGATTCCTCCCATGGCAAATGTCAATGTTGCCAGGCCGAATGTTGCGGTAAGAAAGGCAGGGTTTGTGAAGATGCCGAGAACCGTTGCGCGATCTTGAGTGGGGTGGATATGGTCACTTGCTCCACGTGTAGGTTCTTTGGCTAACCAGCCGTAGAGCGCGGCAAAGATCAGGCCTGGAATGGCACAAAGAAAGAATGGTGTGCGCCATCCCCACAGTGTTCCCAGATTCCCACCTGCAACATATCCAAGAGCCGCGCCTACAGGAATGACTGTGTAGAAAAATGACAGAATCCTATTGCGCTCTCGCTCGGGATAAAAATCAGCGAGTACACTTGGGGCGTAAATTCCAAAAGTTGCCTCGCCAACCCCGACCAGTGCGTGGCGTAGATAAAGTGTTCGATAATCGTGAACCCAGGCAGTAGCCAATGTTGCCAGGCTCCACAAGACCGCGCCGCCTATAATGAGCCACTTTCGCTTGTAGCGATCGCCTAACCAGCCAGTAGCCGGAGCAACCAGCATATAAGTGACGAGCAAGGCCGTGGTCAACGCACCCATTTGTTGATCGGTAGCATGGAACTCTGCCTGGATCAGCGGCTGCGCGCCGGGAAGAATATAGCGGTCAATGTAATTGAGAAGATTGAGGCCGATGAGCAGAGTCAGCGCGACCATAGCTGGGCTCATACGCGGATTGCGACTGACGGATTCAACTAGCAACAGCGGCCTCCACTTGGTGCAAATGCTCAGGATTTTTCAATCGTACACTGCCGGGTCAGTCACTGATTTTTCGGTCTAGGCCAGCGCGCTTCGACTGTAGTTGCAATGCCGCCGCGTGGACGGAAGACGCCATTGACGACAGCCCAGACCGGATTGCAGGCTTTGACTACGTCTTCAAGTATCTGGTTAACAATATTTTCCTGAAAGATGCCGAGATTGCGATAGCAGAAAAGATATTCTTTGAGAGACTTGAGTTCCAGGCAGCTTTCGCTGGGCATGTAGCGAATGGTCAGTGCGCCGAAATCAGGCAGGCTGGTTTTGGGGCAGACGGAGGTGAACTCCGGATCGTCAATAAGGATTTCATAAGCTGGAAATTGATTCTTCCACGTCTCGATGGCGGGAAATGCGAAGTCGAGTCCAGCTGCGGCGTGCTGGTCGGTATAGCGGGGTTCAATGGACATAATTCTATTCTACTTCTAGTTTTATGAGCTCGAAAAGGGCGACCAATATGAGTTGAAGTTACACAAATGAAATGTTTTGAAACGAAATTGTTTATGGTGAATCCTATATACTAGCTAAGGCTAAAAAATGATGCAAGAACCCAAGCAAATAGATCGCCGCCTGCTGTGGGGCGGGGGAATACTGCTCCTGATCGTAGTATTTTTTGTCGCACGCTCGATGACGCGTGAGCACTTGACGATTCGTGCCGCCAAAGCAACTCGCGCGCAATTGGAAAAAACAGTAAGCACCAATGGGCGCGTTGAGCCAGAGGTCAATTACCAGTTTCACAGTCCCACCAACACAACAGTGAAGGCAGTTTACGTTCAGCAAGGCGATGTGGTGCCAGCCGGCAAGCTGCTCATCGAGCTTGATGATCTTCCGGCACGGGCGCGTGTTGCGTCAGCTGAAAGTGGAGTTAAATCGGCGGAAGTATCGTACGAGTCTGCGATACATTCTGGCACCAAGGAAGAGCGCGAATCGATGGCTGCAGAATTAGCGAAGGCACAGCTCGACCGCAAACAAGCTAAGCGCGATCTGGAAGCATTGCAAAAATTGCAGGCCAACGGTGCGGCATCAAAGAGCGAAGTTGCTGTGGCGCAGGACCGGTTGTCAGCGGCTGAATCCAGTCTGCACTCGCTTGAAGAGCGCAGCCACAATCGCTACTCGAAGAGTGAGATTGAGCGGGCTAAAGCAGCATTAGATGAGGCTCAAACCAATCTTCTGGCAGCCCGCCTAGTGCTTGCACAAACATCTTATCGTGCGCCGGTAGCCGGAACGGTTTACTCGATTGACGTCAGCAAGACGCAGTATGCCGAAGAAGGCAAAACATTGCTGGAGATGGCAGACCTGAAGCACGTGCGTGTTCGCGCTTACCCTGATGAACCGGAGATTGGGGGCCTCGCCGTGGGGCAGAAGGTTCTGATTCACTGGGATGCGCGACCAGGTCATGAGTGGCACGGGCATATTCAGCGTGTACCCAGCACCATCATCGCGTATGGCACACGCAACGTCGGTGAGGTATTAATTGCCATTGATGACCCGGATGGCACATTGCTTCCCGATACAAATGTAACCGTCAAGGTAACACTTTCAAGCGAGAAGAATACCTTGAGCATACCCCGCGAAGCCTTGCGTTATGAGAACGGCAATGCTTACGTTTTTCGAATTATAGGCGATGAACTTGTGCGCACCCCGGTCACAATTGGAACCCTTAATCTTGCCCAGGTTGCCATTCTCTCCGGCTTGTCTGATGGCGATGAAGTGGCAACCGGCACATTGAATGGGCTGCCTTTGCAGGAAGGCGTGCCGATCAAGGTTACACAGTGAAGCGATCACTCCTCACCGTGATGATATTTGGCGCGTGGCTGAATCTGTCAGCATCAGCGCCGCCGAGTTCGCCCTCAGTACAAGTGAATCAAGCGATGCAGAATGGCGAAGCTGACAAAGCCCTTGCAATGCTCGGAACACTCCCTCCGCCAGAGGCGCATTTGATGCATTGCCGCATCGATTTAATGCTGGAGAAGTGGGATGAGGCAAGCAGCGAATGTGAGCAAGCAGTAAAGCTGGACGCGCAGAACTCCAATGCGCATCTTTGGCTGGGACGTGCACTGGGCGAGCGTGCAAGCCGCGCGTCTTTCCTGAGCGCCTACTCGCTGGGCAAGCGCGTACGTGCGGAGTTTGAAGAAGCCGTCCAGTTGAACTCGCAGAATGCAGATGCACTGACCGATCTGGGCGAGTTCTATTACGATGCACCGTCAGTCGTGGGTGGCGGAATCGACAAAGCTAAAAATATCGCTGATCAGCTTGAAAAACTTGACCGTGGCCGCGGGATTGAGCTGCGTGCGAGAATTGAACAGGTACAAAAACATTACGATGCGGCAGAGGCAGAGTACAAGCGTGCGATTGCCAGTGCTGCACACCCAGCGTATCAATGGGGTGTATTAGCCAGCTTTTACATGAATCGCGAACGTTGGGATGACATGGAGACGGCAATTCAGAACGTATTGAAGGCTGAAGAACATGATTCGAAAGCAGCCGTTGCGCTCTACGATGCCGCTTCCCTTTTGACCCGCACAAAACGAAACCCGGAGTTGGCCATCAAGCTCTTGACCACCTACCTGACATCGTCGCAAAAATCTGAACAGGCACCCGCGTTTATCGCGCATTGGCGACTTGCTCGTTTGCTGGAAGAACGTGGCGATCATGTTGGCGCAGAGCGGGAACGTTCGTCTGCACTTGCTCTGGCGCACGATTTTAAACCCGCGCAGGCACACAAACATTGATGAGAAGAGAAGGAACCTTGAAAGCTTCGCGAACAATCCTGATGAGCGTGATGATGGCTGTTTCAGTGCTGCCATTGCTAAATTCCGTGCGCTCAGAGGGACAGCTTTCACTTTCAACGGTTGTTACACTGGCCCAACGCAACAGCAAAACGGTTAGACTGGCTGAGGTCGACGTACGCAAAGCTGAAGCACTGCTCGCCGAGACGCATGATGTATATTTTCCGGTATTCAACATGAACGCCGGCATTGGATATTCAGTTGGATTCACCGGCGGTGTTCCTCCGGTTATCACTGTCGACGCACACTCACATATCTTCAGTCTTCCACAAATTCAATATGACCGCGCAGCCAAAGCCGGACTATCTGCAGCAAAGCTCAATTTGAAAAGTGTGCGTGAACAAGTTGCCCTGGATGCATCGACCGCGTACATTGAATTGGATGCGGTCACGCGTGAACTTGCAGCCGCAAATCAACAGGCAGAGTTGGCTCAACGATTAGTTGAGATTGAGCAACAGCGCTCAGAAGCCGGGATAGACAGCCTCAGCAATTATCTCGACGCCCGTTTGAACGCCGCAAAGATCAAGTACAACCTCATCCACCTTGAATCGCGCAGAAATGGATTGGCCATGCGACTGGCCACGCTCACTGGATTGCCTGCTAGCACCATGCAGACAAGCACATCCAGCATTCCTGAGATACCACGCGTAAGTATCAATGCGCCACGCGGCCGTCTCTATGCACTTGAATCCAATCATCAACAAGCAAATTCAAAAAGACTCACTGCAAAAGGCGCGACAATGAGTTTGTACAGCCCAAGTGTTGACTTTTCGCTAGAGTATTTGCGGCATACTAACGTTGGCAATGATTTCAACATCTACTACGCAGCGCCACTGCCAACAAATAACTTCGATGTCGGGTTCACCATTCAGATTCCATTTATTGATCTCACCAAGCGAGGAAAAGTTCGCGAGGCAACAGCCGACTCGCTCCGTGCCAAGGTTGAATCCGAGCAAGCAGATCAACAGAATGATTTGACAATCGCAACGATCAGCGACAATCTGCGTGAGCTCGATGTACTTGCAGAAATCGCTGACTTGAAAAAGCAGATAGCCAGTGAGCAGATCAAGACAGTCGAGGCAGAGTTAAATCTGGGCAATGGTTCCAGCACAACTCCGCAAACCAGTCCGCGCACAGAGCAGCTTGCGCGTATCGACGAGCGCGATAAGTTTATTGAATCGGAAGAAGCAGGATTTGAGCTCAGCAAGGCCCGCTTGAATCTTCTAGAGGCTTTGGGCCATATGGACGAATGGCTGCATCTGATTGATTCTACTACGCCTCCCAACGTACCAAATCAGCTAACTCATTGATTCAGTCGCCAGTGTCGTAATACGCCGTTTTGTACCACTGAAAATGCTAAAATCAGAGGGATGGCAAAAACTTTAAAAACACTTCTCCTCAACCCACCTTCCTTCGAAAATTTCGATGGCGGCGCAAGCTCGCGCTGGCCGGCTACGCGCGAGATTGAGTCCTATTGGTACCCAGTTTGGCTCACCTACCCCGCCGGATTGCTTGAAGGCTCGCGCCTTCTGGATGCGCCACCACACCACGTCACCGCACCGCAAACAATCGAGATCGCCAAGGATTACGAATTCCTCGTACTCTTTACTTCGACTGTTGGCTGGGAGGGCGACCAACGCCTTGCAGAAGCAATCAAGGCGGCCAACCCTTCGATTCGCATTGCTTTTGTTGGGCCGCCGGTAACGACCGACCCTGATCGCGCGCTGAACGAGTGCCATGCGCTCGACTTTATCTGCCGCCGCGAGTTCGATTACTCAGTGGTTGAGTTTGCGCAGGGCAAGCCGCTTAACGAAATTCTCGGCATTAGCTATCGCCACGATGGCAAGATTATTCACAATCCCGATCGCCCGCAGATAGAAGATCTGGATGCGATGCCATGGGCTACGAAGATTTACAAGCGCGATATGGACGTTACGCGCTACAACGTTCCATTCCTGCTGCATCCTTACATTGCGCTCTACAGCACCCGTGGCTGCCCTGCTCAGTGCACTTATTGCCTGTGGCCGCAGACGCTAAGTGGCCATGCATGGCGCAAGCGCTCTACCGATGACGTTGCAGCTGAGTTGAAATGGGCGAAGGAGAATTTCCCTGAGGTCAAGGAGTTCTTCTTTGACGACGACACATTCAACATTCAGAAGCCGCGTACGATTGAGCTTTGCGAGAAGCTGAAGCCGCTGAATCTGACATGGAGTTGCACATCGCGTGTTACTACCGATCGCGAAACACTCAAAGCGATGAAAGATGCTGGCTGCCGTTTGCTTATTGTTGGCTTTGAATCAGGCGATCCGCAAATTCTCAAGAACATCAAGAAGGGTGCAACAGTTGAGCGCGCGCGGGCTTTCGCCAAGGATTGCAACGACCTGGGCCTGACTGTGCACGCCGACTTCATTCTCGGCCTCCCCGGCGAAACCAAAGAGTCGATCCGCAATACGATCAACTTCGCCAAGGGCCTGGATTGCGAAACTATTCAGGTCTCCATCGCACATGCCTATCCGGGCACTGAGTTCTACGACTACGCCAAGACCAACGGCTTCATCGTGAACGAAGGCGCCATGATGGATGAGGGCGGTCACCAGATGGCGCACATCGAGTATCCTGGTCTGCCAACGGATTACATTCTCGAGATGGTTCATCGCTTTTACGATGAGTACTACTTCCGTCCCAAGGCTGCTTTCCGCGTGATTTGGAAGGCAATTATCAATCGCGACGTTCCGCGACTCTATGTTGAAGCCAAGGCTTTCCTCAAGCTGCGTTCACAGCGCAACAAGATGGTCAAGGACTCGCGCAGCAAACAAGCAACAGCAAGCGCCTAACCCGCAACTTATATTCGACATTGGGCGGCGCTGATTGCGTCGCCTTTTGTTTGTTCATTGATTTTTACTTCAGCGCGATTTGAGCAACAAGGAGCACGACCCAGCCCATGGCGCATCACCGCCTCACATTGCAGCAAATTGGAGTCCTGGCGCTCGTTGCCATTTGCGCGCCACTCGGTGACGCTTGCCTTTCGCGTGGAATGAGGCATCTGCCCGCGATCACACTCACGCATCCGCTCGAGCTTGTATCCGCTGTCTTCACGCCATGGATTGCGTTTGGAATTTTGCTCTTGATCGGCTTTTTTGCCAGCTATCTCACTGCACTTTCCTGGGCCGACCTTACGTTCGTACTTCCAGCTACTGCACTGGGTAACGTGATTATTGTGCTCCTATCGCACTTTTGGCTACGTGAACCCATCAGCCTGGCACGATGGGCTGGAGTCGCGCTCATCACGATTGGAGTCAGCTTTGTCGCACAAGGTCCATCGCGGACTGAACACGTACCCAAGACTTCCGAAATCCAGAGCGCAGCGAATGACGAGGCAGCATCATGATCCTTTTTCAAGCGGTCAACACGCCCAGTCCCTCGCCTAATCCATGGATTGCCGCATTGATGATTGCAGCCGTCATCCTCACATCAACAGCAGGCGAAGTACTCACAGCAGCTGCGATGAAGTCTATTGGAGACCTTGACGATATTCGTGCACACTCTGGTCTCAAGGGCGCTATTAAAGCCGTCCTTACCTGCCCACTTTTTTTTGCAGGGGTAAGTTTTTTGGCAATCGCTTTCTTTGCGCTGTTGTTCGCGTTGAATCATTTAAACCTCAGCCTCGTAGGCCCTGCTGCTGCATCGCTCACACTGGTCACCAATGCGATTGCAGGCAAATTTTTCTTGAAAGAAAATGTTGACCGCCGGCGTTGGGCCGCAGCTATTCTTGTTTGTATAGGGGTCTATTTACTAGCTCATTAAATCAAACGACTAACCGAAAAGACGCATCAAACCACGTGGCCTCAAATCATTGATTAAAAGTTTCCCCGGTTCACCAATTCTCTTAAGCAGCTCTTCCGCGGCCAAATGGCCGCTTCGCGCGGCACTTTCCATCGTTGATGGCCAACCGGTCTGAATCCAATCCCCTGCCAGGAATAATTGTGGCCACGGTGAGACTGGCGATGGCCGCGAAGAATCAATCCCGGGCGGTACGCCGAATGTCGCGCGCACTTCCTTAATCAGCACAACCTTTTCCAGTTTTGCTTCATTCACAATCGGGAAAAACTCGGCCAGTTCTTTGAGCGCCAATGTAATTGCCTCTTCACGAGATAATGCAGCGAAAGAGCGGGTCGCGCTGACTACAAGCTCAATGTAATTTCCGCCTCGCCCAGTCTGTAATTTGGATTGATTGTACATCCAGTGAATTTCTCTATCGAGCAAGACAGCATGCTCAAGCTCAGTAATTTCGCGGTCAAACCAAAGATGCACACTGCAAATGGGCCAGTGCTCCTGCCTCTGAATCTGGGCCAACAGAGCATCTACTCCGGGACATATTGGCAGATTTGAAATCAACTTTTCCGTTGCTTCAAAGGGTAAAGCGAGGATGATGAAATCAGATTCAATCTGGCCGTCGCGTGTACGAATCCACCATTGCGCTGATTCTTTATCCCACTCCGCGCCTTCAACGTTCGTGTTGAGCAACACGCTGCCGCCGCGGCTTTCAATAAATTGCGCAACACCGGAGTACAACTCGCTGAGTGGAACGCGGCTCATCCCCATTGCGCCTGCTTCGGTAGAGTTCAGAAATAGTTCGCGAATTACCTTCGCGGCGTAAGGCAGGGCTATCTCGTCAATCTCGGCGTTCAGCGCGCTCGCAATCACCAAGCGCCAGAATCGATTCACTGCGCCGGGCGTCTGCTTATGTCTGCGCAGCCAATCAGCGAGAGATTCTTCCGACTTCATCGCCGCCGGTCGCATCATCGCGCTGAATGCCCGCCCCAGCGCAACCTTGTCTGCAAATGAAAAAGCATGCGCACTCATCATGCGCGGCAATCCATGCAGAGGCGCGGGGAGTAGCGATGGTCCAAGCAGTGATCTGCGCCCGCCCGGCTCAATCATCGTCATTTCTTTGGTCCAGTTAATTTTGTCGGCAACACCGATGCGTTTGTAGAAGCCGATTAGATTTGTACAGCAGCCGAAGAGCACATGCTGGCAGTTATCGATTATTTCGCCAGCACCAGGATGTGGATATGAGCTTGCCCGGCCACCGAGATAACCACGCCGCTCAACTAACTGCACACGCCAACCGGCTTCAGCCAGCGCACAGGCCGCACTCATGCCCGCGACGCCGCCTCCAATGACGGTTACAAATTTGCTCGTCTTTGCGTTGAGGTTAGTCACTCTGTTTCCATTTTACTGAGTCGATAGAATAAATTGTTGATGCCATCTGGAATACTCACATTCACTTAACTAAATAGCTTCACCATCACCATTTTGCACATTCCAACGCTCAAAATCTCCAGTTTTTGAAAAGTTGGAACAGAAATTCTTTTTTTGTATACCTCAAAATTGGCACACTTAATCCGCTTCAGGAGTGCGTGGTAAATGCGGACCAAAACCCACAACGCGGGGCGGCTCTCGCGATCGATCAAAGGCAGCAACTCCGTCGCGGATTGATAGAACTCCTCCGCACGCGCGGCCAGTGCAGCTAATAAGGAACGCTCTGACTCGGTCACCGCAGTTTTCGGTCTGTGATTGAGCAGTTGCTCCAGTTGCACCTGATGTTGCGAAAGATAATCAAGCGGCAGATAGACTCGATTCCGCTCAGCATCCTCAGCGACATCACGAAGTATATTCGTCAACTGAAAGGCAATTCCAGTTCTCTCTGCCAACTTCTCTGCGCGAGGATCAGTGTAGCCAAAGATTCTGATGCAAACCAGGCCCACAACAGAGGCAACCAGATAGCAGTATTGGTAGAGATCGTGGAAGGTTGCATAGGTATCGGGCTCACTCCGACCCATAGATACGTTGCCGTCAGCTGATTCCAGATCCATCGTCGTTCCTGCGACCAACTCATCAAGAAGTCCATACGGAATAGCGAATCGCTCGCATGCATCGCGTACTGCGAGGAAGACTGGATCAATCGTGGGTCCGCCCTGCCGCGCAACGTGCCAATCTGCGAGCCATTCATCAATCAGTCTGCGGCGCTCGATGCGCGGAAGAGTCTCGTCATCTGCTAAATCATCAGCTTTACGCATGTAGGCATAGATGGCACAGATTGCATCGCTGCGTTCTTCAGGAAGAGCTACAAATGCGTAGTAGAAATTCCTGGCTTCGCGCTTGGCAATCGCGCGGCAGGTTGCATACGCAGCTGATAATTCTTCGCTCACGCTGCCGCCTTCACTCCAAGACGAATCCCCGGAATAAACTTGCCGGCAACAGCACGAAAGGCCAGCATGAGCTTCGACGACTTTGAAATGACAGGTCGCGCACTCAAAACGTCAAAGTTACGCTTTTCGATTGCGTTGAGTATCTCAAGGCCACCGCGGCTGAAGAGGTCAAGGTCGAGTGCAAGATCTCTGTCAACTTTCTGAATGAGCGGCAAACCTTTTGCAAATAATTCACGCGTGTACTCAACTTCATACTTCAATAATGCGCGAAATTCATCTGATGCATGTTGTGTCAGAAGTACTTTTTCGTTCACATTGAATCGACGCATATCGGCTTGAGGCAAATAGACTCGGTCTTTCTCTAAATCCACACGCACATCCTGCCAGAAATTTGCCAACTGCAAGGCGGAGCAAGTTGCATCGGAGAGAGCAAAGCGTTCAGCATCGGTATAACCACAAATATAAAGTACCAGACGCCCGACTGGATTCGCCGAGTAACGACAGTAAGCGAGCACATTATCCATCGTCTCAAAGCGTGTCACTGTTTGGTCTTGACGGAAGGCCACGAGCAGATCGGCAAAGGGCTCTTTGGGAATCCTACATTCGTGAATCGTCTCGGCCAGCGCCACAAATACCGGATGCTTTGCGCGCCCTTCATAGCAAGCATCAAGTTCCCTTCCCCAAAGATTCAGCAATGCTAACGATTGTTCCGCGTTGCCAACTTCATCACCGAGATCATCCGAGATTCGGCAGTACGCATAGAGGGAGTGAAAGTGCGGGCGAAGTCGTTTGGGAAGAAACCAGGATGCAACGTGAAAATTCTCGTAATGAGATTCGGCCAGCGCTTTGCAGTACTTGCGAGCTTCTTCAAGAGTCGGCGTAACATCTGGCGTGCGATAGCTCGCGGGCAAGGCGCTCCATCCAAGCTCTATGAGTTCCGTCTCCGTTGTCGCCTGTGTCATCTGAACCTCAAAAGGATTGCAAATCCTCAAATGAACTGCACTCTTAAGATCATTTTACCAACGTTGCGCTGGCTCAGATGAGTCCCGGAAGTATGGCGGTTTTAATCTCGTGACTGCGATTCATCAGCCGTTCAAAGACGCTGTTGAGCTCATAGAGATGGGCGTGACCGGTAATGAAACACTCCGCCTTGAAGCTGCCGCCGGCAATCAGGTCGAGAGCGCGTTTGCAGATAGCTGGTGTGTGGTGGAAGGTGGCGCGCAAAGTGATATCGCTGTAATGAATATGATTTGTATCGATGCGAACATGTGTTCCCGCAGCGCATCCGCCAAAGAAATTAACTGTTCCGCCTTTGCGGACCATTTCAACGGCTTCTTCCCAGGTATCTGGAACGCCGACTGCTTCAATTGCAATATCTACGCCACGATGCAAATCAGTCAGCGCACGGACAGATTCAACAACTTTCGATTTCCTTGTCGTTTGAACAATGTGTGCTGCGCCCAGTTGCTTTGCAGCTTCCACCTGGCCATCATGCTTGACCACGGCAATCACCTTGCAGCCATTGATCGCGGCTACGTGCATCATCAACAAACCGAGCGGACCGCCACCGATAACGGCGACAGTATCGCCTTTATGCGGCATTGAATCTTCGAAACCGTGTACTGCACAGGCTAACGGCTCGGTTAATGCTGCATGTTCAAAAGGCACGTGAGCAGGAATATGCAGAGTGTTTTTCTCAACGATGCGCGCGGGAATGCGAATGAATTCGGCGTAGGCACCGTTATTGAAGAGCAGATCATCGCAGAGATTTTCCTGATTGCGTTTGCAGAAGAAGCAGTTGCCGCAAGGCGCGGAATTCAACGCCACCACGCGATCGCCAACCGAAAAGCCAGTGACTCCCTGGCCAACTTCTATCACTGTTCCGGCTTGTTCGTGGCCGAAGAGCGCTGGCGGAACAATCATCTTGGCGTGGTAACCGCGGCGAAAAACTTTTAGATCTGTTCCGCATGTAAGCGCCACCCCAACTTGTACGATGAGTTCACCTGCCGCTGCGCGCGGTACAGGGACCTGCTCAATGCGCACATCTTCACGTCCGTGGAGCACAGCAGCTTGCATTGTCGTTGACATCTTCACTTACTCCGCACCCCTGCCAAGTACAGGCTCAATCATAATCTTCATCGAATCGGCCTTGGGGTGCGAGGCGACATCGATAGCCGCAACGGCATCCTCCAATAGGAAGCGATGCGAAATCAAAGAAGTCAGGTCAAAACCTTTACTATACCCCTTCAAAACCAGATCCGTCACTTCATCAGCATACTCGAAGGTAGCAGAATAGGAGCCCACCAGATCTTTTTCATCCATGCAGACTGCGCCGGGATCAATGAGTGCCTCACCATGCTGGGTCTGCGCAAAAAGCATGACCTTGCCGCCCGGACGCGCCGCATCCATCGCCATTTTTATCAACGAGTTGCCACCGACAGCCAGAATCACGGCATCGGCCCCGCGGCCGTCAGTTTCCTTCCTGACGCGAGCAACTACGTCTTCATTGGCGGCGTCGATTGGGCTTTTTAAACCAAATTTTGCCGCAATGGCGTGGCGCTCAGCGTAGAGATCTGAAGTCATCACATGCGCACCACTGCGCGCCGAAAGTGCGGCCAACATGAGACCAATAGGGCCTTGTCCGATGACCAAAACAGTCTCGTCGGCAGACAGGTTCAACTGCTTCACGCCTTTGAGACACGTGTTAATCGGCTCAATGAAAGCTGCCTGCTCAAATGGAATGCCGTCGGGGATTTCGATAACCCCACCACCTTCGACAATCCAATCCATCACGCGAATGAACTCTGAAAATCCACCGCCTGAAGGTTCCATCCCAGCCGTCGCGCCGACTTTTTTATATTGCGCGCATTGTGCGGGTGTGTGTTTGCGACAGTAGTAGCATTTGCCGCATGGCACGTGGTGATAGACCATCACACGATCGCCGATTGAGAACCGCGTCACACCATCGCCTATTGCAACAACTTTCCCAGCCATCTCATGCCCAAAAATTCGCGGTGCTGAATGCGAGCCCGTATGAACTTTTTTGAGATCAGTCCCACAGATTCCACAAGTTGCAATGCGTACGAGTAGTTCGCCCGCCCCAATCTCAGGCACAGGTACCGTTTCTACGCGGACATCATTGACGCCCCGATAGACTGCAGCGCGCATTACGAATGGAATTGTGTCTGCTTCGGTCCTGGTCATTCTCAACATCCCTGCTTGCTCATTAATTCACGCTCAATCTCGGCACAATGATTCTGCACAGCTAGTTTACTGTTTTTTGCCATCATCATCACAGAACGCCAAAGCCATGGACGCAATGCAACATGGAATCCAAAAGCACCCTCGCGAAATTGACCCATCGCATTGTGAAATTTTTCAATACCGGGCAGTTCAAATTCAAGTGCATCAGAGATGGATTTGATCGCTGAAAATGGAATCCTGTGTGCCGCAGACAACCGCGCAACCGTTGCTGCTTCCATCTCTACACATGATGCGTTGTAGGCCAAATGCAGCCGTTGTTTTTCAATCTTGTTCGCAAATTTGTCGAGCGTTACTAAAACGCTTCCATCGCCGCATTCAGCTGCAAAACGTTCGCCGGTGCGTGCGTCGATGATGGTCGAGGGCCTCAAGATGCGCCCTGCTTTGATTCCGGAAGAACAAGCACCAGCCCATCCCACCGATGTGATTGATGCTGTAGGCCCTAATGCCAGTGCGGCTTCAATGGCCATTGAGGCTCGCGCTGCGCCCATCCCTGCATAGCCAATCACTACCTCATCATTGGCCCAAAGATGAACACCCTTACGCTGAGGAGTCGCCACTTTTGGCAGCTTGCTGATGAGAGGGGCAATCTCGCGCTTGAGTGCAGCAAGATAGACTCTGCGCGGCGCACTCATCTTCCAGCTCCGACCATTGATTTCGGCTTAGACGCGTATCCATTGGCATAGAACCAATCAATCGCCGACTTCAACGCTGGCGTAACAGGCAGAATTTTGAAGCCGAGTTCCTGCTGCGCGCGAGCCGAAGAGACATACATCTTCTTGCGTCCCATGCGCACTTCTTCGAGGGTTGCACGTGGTTCGCGGCCCCGGATGCGTCCAGTGATTGTTTCCTCAAAGAATGCATAGGTTGCAGCGACGACAAAAGGAATCTTCATCATAGGTGATGGAATTCCTGTGAGATCTGACATTTTATCGAGGATTTGTTTGAGCGTCAGATTTTCTCCACCGAGAATATAGCGCCGCCCAGATTCTCCCGCAGTCAGCGCGGCAACATGAATACGCGCAATTTCACTGACGTCAACCAGGTTCAGGCCCGTGTCCATGTAGGCCGGGAATTTTCCGTTGAGAAAGTCCAGAACGATTCGCCCGGTTGGCGTGGGCTTGCGGTCAAAATCGCCAATGGGAGAAGTCGGGTTCAGCAAGATGACTTGCTGGCCTTTTGCTGCAGCGGCTAGCGCCTCCTGCTCGGCGAGGAACTTTGAGCGTTTGTAGTGCCCAACCATATCCTTCAGCGTGACTGGCGAATCCTCGTTGATCACGACACCATCTTTGCGGAAGCCCATCGTCGCCACGCTCGACGTATAAACAAATCTCGGAACATCCGATTCGCGCGCCATGCGCAGCAACTCGCGCGTGCCATCCACATTCGCCTTATACATCGCAGACGGGTCTGGAATCCAGAGCCGGTAATCAGCCGCCACATGCATCACCGCATCGCAACCTTCAAGCGCAGGGCTAATCGTTTCAGGTTCAGCAAGGTCGCCTATATGCGTCTCTGCGCGAATTCCCTTGAGATTCTCGATATTGCTTGTCTTCCGAATCAACAGGCGCAGATCCGCACCCTCAGCGGCAAGTGCGCGGGCCACGTGATGGCCTACAAACCCGGTCGCGCCAGTCAAAAATATTTTCATAGAGAAATGTAATTAATCTTCGTCCGGGTGCAGCGCAATGGTTTCGCCTGCCGCCTTCTTCTCGTTGTATTTCTTGACCCAATCTTCCCAGTGCTTGCCAGCTGCGCGATCTTTGCCAGTGAATTCAATGCGCGCAATCTCGGCGTAGCTGACCTTCTGCTTAGTGTCCTGGTTCGCGGCGTAGTACTGCACATAGGAGTCAGCCAGTGTTGCGCCAGTCAAACGGTTGAAGATGTAAGCCTCAAAGCGCTCGCCATTCTTCAACGTCAATGTAACATCGCCGCGATAATCGAATGCCTTTTCGAGCGCGCTGCGGAGTTCATCTTCATTTGCGAGCTCTGGAATCCAGCCTTCAAGGTTCTCGTGTGAGGAGCCGGGGACAACTTCTAGCGCTTCAACCTGTGCCATGGTGTATTTCAGAACTTCAGCGCTCATGCGTGGGTCTCCTCTTGCACGGTGCTGTTGATCTGCACCAACGGCGTAATGCCATGTTGAACCGGCTCGTCGAGAAGCTTCAGTGCACCAGCGTCCGTGTACTTGTTGAAGGTGCCGCGAACCATCGCCCAGAAGCCGGAGAGTGAACCAAAGCCATCGTTGACCGCAGAAGGCTCATAGCCGCAGCTGACCATGCAATTCGCGCATTGCGGATTGCCGCTTTCAGTGCCATACTCTTCCCACTTAGTGGTTTCGAGCAGTTCCTTGAAGGTCTCCGTGTAGCCATCCTGCAAAAGATAACAAGGACGCTGCCATCCGAAAATGTTGTACGCCGGTGAGCCCCAGGGAGTGCAACTGTAATTGCGCTTGCCCATCAGAAACTCAAGGAAGAGCGGAGACATGTTGAACTTCCACGTCGGTTTGCGATTCGACAAGATTGCCCGGAAGAGTTTGCGCACACGCGCCCGACCCATGAAGCGATTCTGATCCGGAGCCTTGTCGTAGCTATATCCGGGCGAGAGCACCACGCCCTCAACACCCATCGACATCACCTCATCAAAGAACGAACGCACATCATTCGGATTCGTTCCGTCGAAGAAGGTCGCGTTCGTCGTCACGCGGAATCCGCGCGCCACGGCAGCCTTGATTCCCTCAACAGCCAAGTCGTAAGTGCCTTCGCGGCAGACCGCAAAATCATGATGCTCGCGCAGACCATCCAGGTGCACAGAGAAGGTCAGATATTTTGACGGCGTAAATTCATGCAAACGGCGCGTCAGCTCAATCGCATTCGTGCAAAGGTAAATGTACTTCTTGCGCGCGATGAGACCATTGACGATCTCGACAATCTGAGGATGCAACAGCGGCTCGCCACCGGGCAGCGAGACCATCGGCACGCCGCATTCTTCAACCGCAGCAAAGCACTCCTCTGGCGTCAACATCTTTTTGAGTACGTGGGGCGGATACTGAACCTTGCCGCATCCGGCGCAGGCCAGATTGCAACGGAAGAGCGGTTCAAGCATCAGCACCAGCGGGAACTTCTTCTTGCCCGAGAGCCGGTTCTTCAACACATACGTTGCAACCGTCCACATCTGTGAAATTGGTACAGCCATTGAACCTCCAAAGATCTTATTGTTAGCGACAGCAGATTACGCCGCGCGTTCCATTGCCCGCTTGTAGGCCGTCAGCGCCAACAACGGGAAGTAATCACGGTACAGTGTGTAAGCCAGGTAGAAGACGCGCGGGAAGCCCGTGCCTGTGATAATTCCCTGCCGCGCCGGACCTTCGCCCATGCTCTCATCCCAACTGCCATCCTCTCGTTGCCGCGTCAGGAGCCAGCGCACACCTTTAGCGATTGAGTCCGACCGGTCATCGCCGGCTGCCAGCAATCCCAACAGAGCCCACGCTGTTTGTGAAGGCGTACTCAAGCCTATTCCGCGCGTAATCGGGTCATCATAGCTGCCGCAACTTTCACCCCATCCGCCATCCGGATTCTGAACCATGCGCAGCCACTCGGCGCCCTGCAGAACTTGCGGCTCATTGTGATCGACTCCGATAGCATCGAGTCCGCGCAGCACCAGGAAAGTGCCGTAGATGTAATTCACACCCCAGCGGCCAAACCAACTTCCATCCGGCTCCTGCTCGCTGAAGATGAATTGAATCGCCTTCTCAATGCGTTTGTCTGAGCGCGTGTAACCGTAGACTGCGAGCATCTCCAGAATGCGCCCGGTGATATCAACCGTCGGCGGATCGAGCATCGCATTGTGATCGGCGAATGGAATGTACTGGAAGATGAGCTTGGTATTGTCCTTGTCGAAGCTTCCCCACCCGCCATTTTTACACTGCATGGCGAACTCCCACGCAATGGCGCGCTCTGCAACCTGGTGCTGATAACGCTCGCGTGGATTATCCACTTTGTTCAACGCCAGCAGAACCTGTGCGGTATCGTCGGTGTCTGGATAAAATTCGTTATTGAACTCGAAGTACCAACCACCGGGCTCAACTCTGGGAACTTTGACAGCCCAGTCACCCTTGTGGCGAACTTCTTTCGAGAGCATCCAATCAACTGCTTTGAGCATCCGCGGATCGGTGCGCGATACTCCAGCCTCGCCCAACGCATAAACCGCCTGTGCCGTATCCCAAACCGGTGATACACACGGTTGCATGCGGAAAGTTGCAACAGGCATCTCGGGGGTTGGCGGCTGATCAATGCCGAGCTTTTCAAACTCATCGCGCGCGCGTATCACCTGCGGGTCGTCATCGGAATAGCCAAGGCAGCGTAGTGCAATAATCGCGTTCAACATCGCCGGGTAAATTGCACCCAGGCCGTCGGTCATCTCTAAACGGTCAAGCATCCAGCGCTCGGCAACTTTGAGCGCCCATTTACGCAACGGGCGAATGTGTACCGCCTCAAAGATGTGAGTCATGCGATCAAGAACGAGAAAGAAATTCCGCCATGTAAATAGTTTCTTGCGGTCCATGTGCAGGCGCAGATTGGATGTGGAGCGCCCGTCAACAAAAAGTTCATCAATTCCCATCTCGTCGGGAATCTTTTTAAAGGGCTTCTTTGCGTAAATAATTGCAAGCGGAACAAGGATCGAACGCGACCACGAAGAAATCTCGTAGATATTGAAGTAAAACCAATTGGGAAAGAGAACAATCTCCGGTGGAATCGCGGGGACCGCGTCGTAATCATATTGCCCAAGTGAGCAGAGGTACATCTTGGTAAATGTGTTGCACGCTACGACGCCACCGTGCGAAAGAATCCATTCTTTCGATTGAAGCATGTGTGGCTCATCCGCACTGATCCCCATGAGCTTGCACGCAAAGTAGCACTTTACGGTCAGCGAAATATTGCCGGGACCGCCGGGATAAATACTCCAGCTTCCGTCGTCGTTGCGGTAGCGTAATATCTCCTGAAGCGCGCCTTGCATGCGGGCCGGGTCGCCACTGCCGAGTAAGACATGCAGGTAAATATAATCTGCCTCGAGCATTGCGTCGGCTTCAAGTTCGCCACACCAGTAGCCATCCTCATGCTGACGGCTGAAGATGTAATCTCGTGATCGGACAATTGCCGCGTCCACGTCAGCGATCTCGGCGTCCATGCGGCCGAAACGTGGCGATGCGGTTTGTGTATTCTTGATCGTTGTCATGCGGTCCAAAAAATCAGTTGCTTAAGCCGAGTGTAAAAATTGTTCTTCGGCCTGTGACTAAATCTGCTTAGATTGTCTCTCATTGCAGATATCGACGCCAGGCATCAATCCAAACCTGAAAAACCTATCTGTCTACTTTCATCAAGTTGCAGAGGAAAAAATTCAATTGCAATATTTCAGCGAACAGGGATAGCCTCAGCACCACCGGCTCCGCCAATTGCCTGAATAATCTCAGGCGGCAGGCCAAAACGCACATTTTCAGGCATCACTTCTACTTCTTCGACGCTGGAATATCCGTTTTGCTGCAAATAATTGACGACGTCCTCGACGAGGACCTCTGGAGCCGAAGCGCCTGCCGTAACTGCAACATTCTGCACGCCTTCCAGCCACTTCGGATCAATCGCCTGAGAGTTGTCAATTAGATAGGCATGGGTGCCAAGATTACGCGAAACTTCGACTAAACGGTTCGAGTTGGAACTGTTGGTTGAGCCCACAACCAGCATCAAACCGGCTTCGTGAGCCACATTGCGAACTGCAACTTGCCTGTTTTCAGTTGCATAGCAGATGTCTTGAGAGTGGGGCCCGACGATATTCGGGAACTTCAACTTCAGCGCGTGAATAATATCCCGCGCCTCATCCAGGCTCAAAGTCGTTTGCGTCAGATAGGCTACGCGATCGGGGTCAGGTACCACGAGAGTATCTACCTCGGCAACACTGGAAACCACCTGTGTCACATTAGGCGCTTCGCCGAGAGTTCCTTCAATCTCGTCGTGATCGCGATGGCCAATCAACACCAGAGAATAGCCTTGCTGGGCAAATTTTACGGCCTCAATGTGAACCTTGGTCACGAGTGGGCAAGTAGCGTCAATCACCTTTAGATGCCTTGCCTTACTGCGCTCTCGGACGGCCGGCGAGACGCCATGCGCGGAATAAATCACGCGCTGGCCATCCGGCACATCGTCAATTTCGTGCACAAATATCGCGCCTTTTTCAGCCAACTCATTCACAACAAAGCGATTATGAACAATCTCGCGGCGCACGTAGATCGGAGCGCCGAATGTGTCCAATGCAATCTTCACAATGTCGATTGCGCGCACCACACCTGCGCAGAATCCACGGGGTTTAAGCAGAAGTACGCGCTTCTGGGCCGAAGAATCAGCTGAAGAGCTTACGGGGAGAGGAGTAGAAGCTGCTAGGGTAGTCACACTATAAGTATACCAAGTAGTTAACCATCTTGTGTACAGAAGAATTCAGATTGTGACGTGTCGATTTCAGCACATCACAATGCATAAACTGTGAAAATATGTCACGAGGAGTGTTCAATGCAGACGAATAGGATGGAAGCCTTCAGCGACGGCGTGATTGCTGTCATCATCACCATCATGGTGCTTGAGCTCAGACCTCCGCACGAGAGCTCGGTTGCGGCCATTCTCGCCGTACTTCCCAGTTTTATCGTCTATGGGCTGAGTTTTCTGGTTGTTGCCATCATGTGGGTCAACCATCACCACTTACTGCGTGCGGCAAAACGCGCAGATACGGCTTTGCTTTGGGCCAACAACAACCTGCTTTTCTGGATGAGCCTGATTCCTTTTGTTACAGGTTATCTTGGCGCAAATCACCGTGAGCCACTGTCCGTCGCCTGCTATGGCGGCGTTTTGACGATGACCTCTCTAGGGTTTCTTCTATTGCAATGGACATTGGCAAAACAGAATGGCGATTCAGATGTTGAGATTTTGAAGTTCTGCCGCATCCGCATGAAGGCAACACTGGCCATGCTGATTTACGCTTCATCAATCGGGTTGGCGTATTGGCGTGTAGAGATTTCTTACGCCATCTACGTAATCATCCCGGCCATGTACTTTTGGCCGGAGAAGCGTTCAGTCTGAAGCATCAATTTTATTTTTTCACTGACTCTGCATCAAGTTTCTTGAGCATCTCGCCAACTTCCGGGTTAGCCATAAAGTTCTTCCAGACCAATCCGGTCCGATAGTTCTCGACCATCACCACGATCGGCGCCTGATTCAATCCCATATAGATCGGCGAAATCCAATTCTCGCTTTCGTTGTAGGCATCGCGCGGTCCATAAATTCCCCACATTGTAGCTCCGAGATCGCGATAGTAATGTTTGAAGGCCGCCATTGATTCCTTCGGCGTGTAAGGGAAGGATGCCAGCGCGCCAGTCGGAGTCAGAGTTCCAAAATCATCCGCTTCGTCCGGCGCATGCGCCACGTATCCATGAGGACCATCGCTCGCCGTCAATCCCCACGCATTGTCGCCGTAGCCCTCAAATTTTTTCGGATTTTCAATGCAATATGCGTGATTGATTTGCGCAATGCTTTTGTTGTTTTCAAAATAAGAGTTCGTAAATCGATCATGCAAACTGTGCGGATCAAAGCCCATGAACGAGTAATGCGTGAAGAAGAGCGGTCCACCATGACCAACACCTACATCGAGCTTGATTCCGTAGTATGTGTTGCCGTTTCCGTAGTGGTCGCCGTCCTTACTGCCGGACCATCCCTCGCGATAGTGTTGTGCCATCTCTTCCTGCGCTGCCCAGCCGGAGTAGTACATACTCGCCGGCACACCGTGCGTTGGCGATGAGATGCTGAGCAAATAGGTAATCATCACCTCGTTAAAGCCGATGAGTGGATGATGAATCTGCCAGGCCCACTGCGGTGACCAATGCCAGTAAATAAAATTGCTCGTCGGTGTCTGACGGTACCAATCCCATTCAACTGATTCCCACAGTTTTGTGATGCGCCTGTAGAGCGTCTTCTCGCCGGGCGTTGCACCTTTGAAGTACTGGCGTGCAGCCAGCAATCCCTGCATCAGGAAAGATGTTTCAACCAGGTCGCCGCCATTATCCGTCATGCCAAAGACCGGCATCGTTTTCCCGGTGCTGCCGTTCATGTAATGCGACCAGACGCCGTGATAGCGGTCAGCGTGTTCAAGAAAATCGACAATCTTCGTGAGCCGCTCAACCCCTTGTTCGCGCGTGATGAAGCCACGATCCACGCCAACGGCCAAAGCCATAATCGCAAATCCACTCGCGCCAGTCGCAACAATGCGGTCATCTCCGGGGATATTTTCACGCGCCATTCCGGAGTGCGGATCTGCTGCCTCCCAGTAGTAGTGGAAGCAGGTCTTCTGTAGCATCGTCAGCAATTCGTCGTCGCTGAGATCATGGGTTGTCGCGCTGGCCACATCAGAGAAAGCAGACGGCTTGAAACTCCAATCCTCTGCAGCAATTTTGTATTGCGCGTGAACATTTGCCTTGCCTAGGAAATCTTCGTAGCGATTGATTCCGGGCGCCTGTATTCCAACCGGAGCGAACTCTCCACCATCCAGTGCGCGATAAATAACAGTGTGAACTGAAGAAGATTGTTTCTCCGCTGCCCATTCAAGCTCAACGTGGCGATCGTACCCCGTTGCGCTGAGATGAGTTGGCGGCGCGAGCGTTGCAGCAATAGTCTCATCATCAACGCGAACTTCATCGACAATCATCGTGTGGCGCACATTATCCGCGCGCCCCTGGTGGAAGACCACACTCACAAGATATGCAGGATTAAATTCGTAGATAGATGCGCCATGACAATCGGCCAATGGAATACGCACCTCGATCCATCGCCCTGCTGCCACATCACCTGTATATTTGCCCAGCTCAATGGGCTCACTGAAGCTTGCTGGGAATTCTGCGACCTGCAACCCTTCGCGCCTATTCGAGAGCACAATCTTAGGCATATCGGCCGCGGCGATTGCTTCCGGAGCATAGATCCAGAAGAAAAGATATTTTCCATCCAATCCGGGCTTCCGGTTGCGAATCGTGGTGCTCTGAATCTGCGCCGTCCATCCACCATCGGCCGCGGATTGCCACTGAATGCGAATTGCATTCGGCGGTGTGAGAAAAATCTTCGTCTCTACCGGCAACCTGTTTTTGTTTTTCAGTTCCAGATAGCTTGTCCCGTTAGCAGTGCCACGGCTATAGTAATCACTGTCTGAGGTCAGACTGTTATCGAAAATCACGTGGCGGTAGTATTCAGAAGTGGCCTGCGCCGAAAGTGCGAGTGGAAAGTTCAGAATCGCAAACGCGCAAAGCGAAATAGAACAAAGAAATTTTGTTGAAAATTGTAATTTCAAGGAGTTGCCTCCGATCAGCACTTTAATCTTAATTGCTTTGGGCAATCATCTGCGCAGCGTGCTGAAGACTGGTATCAGTAACTGTTGCGCCGCTGAGCATTCGGGCAATTTCGTGAGTTCGCGCGCGTTGGTCGAGGAGTCGGATGCGCGTTTTCGTTCTGCCCGCTTCCTCGCGCTTCTCAATCAAAAAATGTTGGTCGGCGAATGACGCAATCTGCGGCAGGTGGGTAACGCAGATGACCTGTTGAACGCGGCCGAGCGCCTTGAGTTTCTGGCCGACGGCTTCAGCGGCGCGTCCGCCAATTCCAATATCAATTTCGTCAAAGATGAGCGTGCGCGGGGTGGCAAGCTTTTTACTTTCGCGCGTAGGTCCCTCTTCGACGGCAACTTTGAGCGCGAGCATCACGCGACTCATTTCGCCGCCTGAGGCAATCTCTGTAAGTGGCTTGAGCGGCTCGCCGGGGTTGGTCGATATCTGATAATCGACAACATCCCAGCCGGTTGAACTCCAATGACTCTGCGCCGCGGCTTCATCTTCGTTCCCAATTACGTGAATCTCGAATTTTGCCTTCATCGCGAGGCTGTTGATTTGAGCTTCGGCTATCTTTGAGAGCTTTTTAGAAGCTGACTTACGCAGAGTTGTGAGCGCGGCGGCGGTGGTTTTGTAGCTCTCTGCAGACTTTTTAACTTCGGCGCGTAGGGTTTTCAGTAACTCGTCACGGTCTTCAACTTCAGCAAGCTTTTGCGCAACATCATTGCCGAACGCAATGACCTCGTCGATAGTTTTGCCGTATTTGCGTTTGAGGCGGTCCAGTGCGGCGAGTCGGTCCTCAATCTCTGCCAGTCGCTCCGGGCTGGCGTTGATGCCTTCTGCGTAATCACGAAGAGTAGCAGCCAAATCTCCAACAATCGCCCGTGCGCTAGTGAGTTGCTGCACGGAATCCGTGAATGCTGGATCGTACTTCGCCAGCTCTTCAAGATTTTTGATAGCAGCGCGCAGTGAAGCTTCAGCCGAAGCGCCACCTTCGTAAAGTTGATCGAAGCCGCTGATCGCCGCCGTGTAAAGTTTTTCCGAGTTAGCCAGAACGCGTTTTTCTGTTTCAAGCTTCTGGTCTTCACCGGCGATCAGGTTGGCGGATGCAATTTCATTACGTTGGTAACTCCAGAGATCAAACCTGCGCAAGCGATCCTGCTCGCCTTCTTCAAGATCGGCAAGGCGTGCCAGTGCATTTCTCCACGCGGCATGAGTTTCAGCGGCGGCTTCAGTCGAGATGCCCCCGAAGCGGTCAAGCAAAATTCTCTGCTGCTGCTGGTCAAAGCTCGATAGTGTTTCGCTCTGCGCGTGGACCAGAGCCAATTCAGGCGCCAACTGCTTGAGAACAGCAACAGTCGCTGGCTGATTGTTGATAAAGACGCGGCCCTTGCCAGTTGAAAGAATCTCGCGGCGCAGGATAATCTCACTGCCTTCCGCTTCAATGCCATTCTCTTCAAGTATGGCTTCTGCTCCGGGCGTCGATTCAAAAACACATGAAACAGAGGCCTTATCAGAGCCGTGACGTACGACATCCACTGATGATTTGCCGCCCATCAACAGGCCGAGCGCATCGACGAGGATGGATTTGCCGGCTCCGGTTTCGCCCGTCAGCAGATTGAGACCGGGCCCCAGCTCTGCGATGGCGTGGTCGATGACGGCGTAATTTTCAGCGCGGAGTTCGACAAGCATTTGAAGAGGGTTCTCCGGGTTAACGATAACGTGACTCTTGAATCAGAGTCGACAGTCCTTGTTCACAAGGCCAAGTAAGTGTTCGAGCAGAGCATAGCATGAATGAGCAGCAGGAGACAGCACGGAATATTACCGTGAAGCAGAGTGGTAAATGTTTTTTTTGAGCCAGAGTTTGTGTTTTTGCAAACTGGCGTTGCAGACGACTTCCACGGGTTAACCATATGCATGCAATTTGTTTACAGCGGTCGTACGAATGCATTAACTTTAAATTGCGTGGCATATTTTGTGCACGCCAGGTGAGGTCGATGGTGATTTTCGCAGCAATATTTCTCTTCTTGCAGACAGACGGCAGCCCAGTACCGGTAGAGCAGAGCAATGCTTTCGCGGATATGCTCGCCAACAGCGGGTTTGTGGCGAAGGTTGTGGTGGGCCTGCTTTTGCTGGCCAGCATGTACTCGTGGACCATCATTCTGGGCAAAATCACAGTTTTCCGCAAGGCCACGCAGCAGAGCCGCCAATTTGTGCGGGCCTTTCACAAAGCCAATCGCCTGCAGGAGATTGCCGCACTCACCGCCGAGCACAGCTTCTCTCCGCTGGCCCAGGTCTTCTCAGCGGTCTATGAAAATTACAAGCGCCAGACTGGAGGCTCAGGGCCACCAAGGAATCTAAAGCCACTCGAACGTTCAGCAATGACAGCTTCAAGCGAGGCTATCACCATGTTGGAACGCAGGCTGACCTGGCTGGCGACGATTGCCGCAGGAGCCCCGTTCGTCGGACTTTTCGGAACGGTAATTGGCGTTGTGGACGCCTTCCATGGGCTTGGCAGCGCAGGTTCAGCTTCATTGCGCGCAGTTGCCCCAGGCATCTCTGAAGCGCTGATTACGACGGCAGCCGGCTTGTTTGTGGCTGTTCCGGCGCTTGTGGCTTACAACCAATTTGCCGCAAGACTCCGGACGATTGCAGCGGCCATTGATGATTTTTCGCGCGAACTCCTGAACTCGCTCGAAGAGATTCCGGCACGTCAACCTTCTGCAACACATCAACTCCAGGTTGGTCCCACTGGCGGGCCCATGCATCGCTTCCAATCCGATGAAGGCCGGGAGGCTTAGCCGTGGCCTTTAGTACAAGCAACGGGAAAACACAAACCTCGCTGGCGGAGATCAACATCACACCGCTGGTCGATGTGGTGCTGGTGCTGCTGGTGATCTTCATGATTACCGCACCTGTCCTGCAATCAGGGATTGAAGTCAATGTTCCAAAGACGCGCACGGTCAAGGAGATCAGCGAGCAGCGCGTCGTGCTAACCATCGACAAGAACCAGCAAGTCTATCTCGGGGACAAGATGGTCAACGTGCATGACATTCCCCGCATGCTTGCAACCCAAGCCAAAGATGTGCGCAAAGTGATCTATCTGCGGGCTGACGAGCGTGTTCCCTTCGGCGCATTCGCCTCAGTGATGGATGCCGTAAAGCAAGCCGGAATCACGAATATTTCCATTGTGACGCAGCCGCTGGAAGGCAAAGCTCCAGCGGCAACAGCGGCAAAGGGCAAGTAAACAAATGCAGGAAAGTGCGGAGAGCATGGGCGTACTGCGGCGCAGCGATAGGTTGGAGAAGGAGTTGACTCCCGAGCCGGTGATGATTCCGGCTACGGGCGCTGCTATTCTGCACAGCGCGCTGGTCGGTGCAGTGCTCGTCTACGCATTGCTTGCCGGGCTCTTCCACCACAGCACATGGGGTGATGTTGACCCTGGCTCTGCAATGAATGCCTCCTTGGTTACTAGCGCGCTTCCACTGCCTTCCGATCAGCCCGTCAATGACAATGTGCTTCCCTCTGACAACCCTTCGACTGCGCCCGCTCCACCCGCGCCTAAGACCTTAACTGCTGAGGACAAAACAGCGACGCCAATCTCAGATAACATAAAGCCGAAAGACAACACGCCGCAGCAGAAAACACAACAGGTTGCCAAAGCGGATAACAAGGCGACATTCGGCGACCAGTCCGGGAGCGCCATTGCGCGTTCCACATCGCCGGAGACGATTCGCGGGCCTCTCAAATTCAGTAATGCGGATTTTGCCAACAAATTTGGCTGGTATGCTGATGGAATCGGTCGTAAGATAACCCAGTACACTTACAAGAATGAAGTGGATGCAAGCACACCCGCTGGCACAATTGCAGAAATACATTTTCGCGTGAACCGGGAAGGTGTACCATCAAATTTCAAGCTGATCACACCTAGCCCAAGTCCAACGCTGAACTCAGCGTGTATGCGGGCGGCGCAACGGATTGATACATTCGGGAAATTGCCACCCGAATCGAATGACCAATGGATTGAAGTGACGTACGATTGCAAGTATTAACTGAGGGTTTTCGCAAGACCGGAATCCTCCATCGATTCACTCTCAGACGAGGAAGGCTATCCAGGAAACATGAATCTTCATCGACGCATCATTTCTCTTTATCCGATTGCATTGATTGCAGCTCTTTTACTAACATTGACCAGCCTGGCATCAGCGCAGGATGAAGTTCATGCCATGGGCGGCACCAATGGAGAGCGTCTGCGGATTGCAGCGGCAACCTTCAAGGCGACTAATACCGATGCGCAAACCAACGCGCTTAAAGCTACCTTTGACGCAACCTTCTATAACGATTTGGCCAGCGCAGGTATTTTCGATATGGTCTCGCGCAGTCTTGCGCCGCAGGACTCGCCGGGCAGCCCAAGCGAAATCAAAGTGGACTCATGGTCAGCGGCTCCGGCCAATGCCACGATGGTGGCCTTCGGTTCAATCGGTGTATCCAATGGAAAGCTCGCCGTTTCGGGCTGGGTCTTCGATACCCATAACACGGCCAATCCTCAAGTAGTCGGCAAGCAATACAACGAAGTTGCCAGCCAGGATAATGCCCGCAAGGTAGCCCATCAATTTGCCGATGAAATCATTTACCGTCTCGGCGGCGGCATCAATGGCATTGCTGAAACAAAAATCTACTACGTCAGCTCCCGCAGCGGAACCAAAGAGATTTGGGCGATGGATTACGACGGCCAGAACGCTCACCAGGTCACAAACCTGGGTACGATTTCAATCTCCCCTCGCATCTCACCGGACAACACCAAGCTGGCCTTTGCTTCAATGGGCAGGCAGGGGTGGGCCATTCACGTCTTCTCGCTGGAACTGAATCGCGATCTGAGCTTCCCTACCGGAACCATTGGCACCAGCAATCTGACTCCCGCATGGTCTGGCAATGGCGAGCATCTCGCATTCTCCTCCTCGCGCAGCGGCGACCCTGATATCTGGGTCGCAGATTCGCGGGGCTCCAAAGCAGACAGGCTCACCAATACAAAGGGACCAGACGTTGCGCCAACATGGAATCCACGCACCAACGCGCAGTTGGCCTGGGTAAGTGGCCGCTCGGGTTTGCCACAGATTTACATCATGGACGCTGATGGTACGAACGTTCAAAGACTTACGGATGGCGGCTACGCTATCTCACCCTCATGGTCGCCGAATGGGCAGTTTTTAACCTTCAGTTGGAATCGCAAGTATGGTCCTGGAGCGCCCGGTGGCCAGGATATCTATGTTATGGATATCGCCAGCAAGAAGTGGATTCAACTGACTCACGGTTCTGGGAGCAACGACTATCCCAGCTGGGCCCCGGATGGACGTCACATCGTCTTTGAGCGCAGCCTTGGTGGCCACAGCGACCTCTGGATGATGTTGGCTGATGGTACAGAACAGAAACAGTTAACCCATGGAGGCAATAGCTTCATGCCTAACTGGAGTTGGAAGTAAAACGAAAGTACTGTTTGATTGTGGCCTGGGTGTGAAAAGGCGTAAACTCTTTTTTGAAAGAGCTCAAGAAGCTGATCACATCTGAATGCAGAGAAAAGCCGACAGAATCGATTTTCTGGGTTAGACAAGGAGTCGCACAGATGCAGGGTCGTTTGAACATATTAGGAGCCTTTTTTTCAGTGATTATATTGCTCGCTGCCAGCGTTCTGGCAGGGTGTAATGAGGATTCGTCCAAGCAGCCAGCGACTCAAAGCATGGCGCCGACAACTTCAACTACAGCACCGACGGCGACAATCTCAGCTACACCGAGCGCCATTCCAGTCGGCGATCAAGTCACTATCGAGTGGCAGACTACAGATGCTTCCAGCGTCAGTATCACCGGAATTGGCTCAGTGCCGAGTTCGGGTACGAGAACTGTCTCACCGCCCGTTACAACTACCTACCGGCTGGTAGCTAAAGGACCCGGCGGACGTGCTGAGGCAGCTACCGTAGTCACCATCATGAAGACGCCGGTAACGGTTGTAGTTCAGCCGCCACCAGCGCAACCTGCTGCAGCTCCGGCAACAACACAAACTCCCGAGCAGGAATTTGCGGCTAATGTTGTGGACATCTTCTTTGATTACGATGCCTACGAAGTTCGCCCGGATGCGCAGTCGAACCTTTCCAAGGATGCTGCTTACCTGGTTAACCATCCGAATCTCAACATCATCATTGGCGGCTACTGCGATGAGCGCGGTTCCAATGAATACAACGTGGCTTTGGGTGAAAACCGCGCCAACTCCGTCAAGGATGCTCTGGTAACTGCGGGTGTAGCTGCCAATCGTATCCATGTTGTGAGTTATGGCAAAGAGAAGCCATTCTGCACCGATTCCACCGAGGAATGCTGGCAGCAGAATCGACGTGCTGGAATTACTTTGGACACGCCGGGGCACGAGTAAGCTACCTGACAAGCGGAATCCCCGGACACAGTTCCCTATATTGGGCAATCAAGTCCGGGGATTTTTGCGCTTCCAGATTACAGAAATCAACCAGCTATACAGCAAAAATGGCGAACAAAACGTCAAAGATATAGAATTAAGTTTGAAATTTGTTTGTCCATAGGTGAGAGCCCCATGATGAAAAATGGAATTCGAGCTGCCGTTATAGTGGCAATGTTATTGGTATCACCAGTATTTACTTCTCCTGCGCACGCAACCTCGAAAGACATGGTTGAGCTCCAGACGCAGGTTCAGCAACTGATGGACGCGGTTCAGCGTCTTCAGTCGACGATGGATACAAAGTTTGGAGTCCTGCAACACCTGGTGGAGCAGGCCGCTGACAACAGCAACCAGATGAACGCTTCCATCAGTGCGCTGCAACTGAAGATCACCGCGCAGCATGATGCGTTGAACGGCAAGCTGGACACAGCTTCGGGCCAGGCGCAATCGGTCAATGATTCGCTCGACGAGCTCAAGACGCGCATCGAAAAGTTGGACAAGCAACTCCTTGATATGCAGAACCAGTTGCAGTCTATTCAGTCGCAACAGGCTGCTTTGACTGCGCCAGTCACCGGTGTTGCTACACCCACATCTGCTACGCCAGCAACCAGCAGCCCGACTTCAACTCAGCCCGCAGCAGCGGCTCCAGTCAACAATCCCGCACCTCCGCTGCAAGAGACATTCCAAGCTGGTCTCCGTGATTACAACGCCGCTCACTACACCATCGCAGAGAGCGAGTTCAATGATGTCATCCACTACTATCCGCAGGATGATCTTGCCGGCAATGCTGAGTTCTATCTGGGCGAAATCAACTACCGCCAGAAAAATTACGATGGCGCAGTCAAGCATTACACCGTGGTACTTGAGAAATTCGGCGGCAACAGTAACGCGGCAGCAGCTCAGTTGCACAAGGGATTTGCCCTTATCGCTCTCAAGAAGCGTGATGCTGGTGTACGCGAACTGCACCTGCTAATTCAGCGTCACCCCCAGTCACCCGAAGCCGATCAGGCACGCATCCGGCTCGATGCTCTAGGCATTCCGCCTCAGAAATAGCTGTTCAAGAGAACAAGAAAAAGCCCCGCATTGAGCGGGGCTTTTTCTTTCCTTGATTCCGATTACCGCAAATTATTCATCAGCTTCTCGAGCACTTCCTTCGATGGACGAGTTGCCGATTCGGCCTGCTGCCCGAGCGGCTCATCAACGATGTGGAGCTGATCGATGAAGGTCGGCTTCTCGGTATTCACATAGAAAACTCCAGTGAGCACCTCATCCTTTTCGTGAGCATCCATCAATGCGCGAACTGAGTTGATCTTGTCTGTCGGATCAAAATCCTCGTGCAGCTTGCGTAAGCGCATGCTTGAACCATCGTGCATGGGAACATCCACAATCTGGCCGGAATCGTAATCTACGTCGATCTCTTCAAAGCTGGGTACAAAGCCAATCTCGTTAATGGGCTCGTCGTTCTCCTGCATGAATTTGTAGCTTTTGGTTGAGCCTTCGTGGTCATTGAAAGTAACGCAAGGGCTGATCACGTCGAGCATCACAGTTCCCTTGTGCGAAATTGCAGCCTTCAACATAGAAAGCAGTTGCTTCTTGTCGCCGGAGAAAGATCGGCCAACAAAAGTAGCGCCAAGCTGAATCGCAAGCGCGCAGGTGTCAATCGCAGGCAGGTCGTTGATGACGCCTGTCTTGAGCGTCGAGCCGATATCGGCTGTAGCCGAAAACTGCCCCTTGGTCAATCCATAGACGCCATTGTCTTCAATGATGTAAATCATCGGCAGATTGCGGCGCATCAAGTGAACAAAGCCGCCCATGCCAATCGACGCAGTATCACCATCGCCAGAAACGCCGAGCGTGAGCATCGTGTGATTGGCCAGCGTGGCTCCTGTTGCAACCGCTGCCATGCGCCCGTGGACACTGTTGAAGCTGTGCGAACGGCTCAGAAAGTATGCCGGGCTTTTCGATGAGCAACCGATACCGCTCATTTTCAAAACGCGCTCGGGCTCAACACCCATCTCATAAAGCGCGTCAATGATGCGTTCTGAGATTGCATTGTGACCGCAGCCTGCGCAGAGTGTGCTCTTGCCGCCGCGATAATCAAGAATAGGAAGTCCCAGTCGGTTAACCTTGGGGCCCGCTGGGGGAGTCGCTGTTGCAGTTGCCATGATTAGATGCCCTCCTGGCTTACTAAAGATTCAGTGACGGATTCGGCATCAATCGGCAGACCGTCGTAGTGAAGAATGCTGCGCAAACGCGTAACGAGTTCAGGTTTGATGTCGAGCTTGATCAGGCTATGCAACTGCGCATCGCGGTCCTGTTCAACAACGTAAACACGATCATGCCTGGCGATGAACTCTTCCACTGCAGCAGCAAAGGGATAGGCGCGAAGCCTGAGGTAATCAACCTCAATTCCCTTCTCCTTCTTGATCTGATCAAGGCTTTCAGTAACCGCAAAGTCCGATGTTCCGTAAGCAATCACGCCAACCTTCGCACCCGTGTTGCGAACCAGAACCGGCGCAGGAACCAGCGTGCGGGCATGGTTGAACTTGTGCAGCAACCGCTCCATCACAGCCAGATACTCTTGCGGCTTCTCCGTGTAACCAGCCTTCTCGTTGTGCCCCGAGCCGCGTGTGAAGTATGCCGCAGCCGGATGACGCGTGCCAGGCAATGTGCGGTAGCCGATGCCGTCTCCGTCAACATCCTTGTAACGGGCAAAGCCGCCGAGCCGGTTCAGATCTTCAACCGTGAGCACTTTGCCGCGATCATGTGGGGTGGTCGGATAATCGAAAGTTTCAGAAGCCCAGTTGTTCATGCCAAGATCCAGATCACTAAGCACAAAAACCGGAGTCTGCAAACGCTCGGCCAAATCAAAGGCCGCGTAGCCAAACTCAAAACACTCCTTCACCGAACCCGGCAGCAGAATCACATGCTTCGTATCGCCATGTGAAAGAAATGCCGTTGAAAGCAAATCAGCTTGCGAAGTGCGCGTCGGCATGCCCGTCGAGGGGCCGGTGCGCTGTACGTCGAAGATGACGCCGGGGATCTCTGCATAGTAGCCAAGTCCACTGAACTCCGCCATCAGTGAGATTCCAGGGCCGCTGGTTGCGGTCATCGAGCGTGCGCCCGCCCATCCAGCGCCAAGCACCATTCCAATTGCAGCCAGTTCGTCCTCTGCCTGCACAACCGCGAAAGTCGCTTTGCCATCCGGATTCACGCGCAGCTTCTTCAAGAGATCAGTCGTTGATTCAACCACTGAAGTTGAAGGTGTAATCGGATACCAGGCAACAACCGTGACTCCGGCAAAAACTGCACCCATTGCCGCGGCAGCATTGCCATCGATGATGATCTTGCCTGTATTCTTGTCCATCTTCTCGACAAGGAAATGAGTTTGCGGCGGGAACTTCTCAGCAGCGTATTCAAAGCCTGCCTTCACTGCGCCAAAGTTCAGATCAAATACTTTTTGCTTCTTCGAGAATTGTTTGCGAACCGATTCTTCAACTACTCCAAGATCGATGGAGAGAATCTTCGCCACCACGCCGACAAAAACCATGTTCCTGACCAGCTTGCGCAGCTTGGCTTCGGGACAAACCGCGGCAGTGATCTTGTCAAATGGGACAGGATAAGCAACAACATCGTCGCGAAGTGCGGCGAGATTCATGTTCTCTTCGTAGATCGCGATTCCGCCTGCAGGAAGCGCCATCACATCTTCTTTCGCCGTCTCGGCATTAAGTGCAACAAGCACTTCGGCCACACGTTTGCGCGCCACGTAACCATCTTTGCTGACGCGTATCGTAAACCATGTTGGCAAGCCGGCGATATTCGAGGGAAAGAGATTCTTTCCGCTCACCGGGATACCCATGGCGAAGATGCTTTTGAGGAGGATGCTGTTGGCTGACTGTGATCCGGAGCCGTTTACTGTGGCCACCTGAATACTGAAGTCGTTGATGACGCGCTCATGCGCATCCAATGATGCAATCTTGCCCTGCTTTTGACCGAGGGCTTGGTCTCCATTCGCCACTGGCGGGATTTCCCTTCACATGAATTTCTGTAAGCGTCTTCTATTTACGCTCGACACTCTATTATAGCTCTCACTGTGGTCGTCCGTCACAAAGGCATGTAACGAAGTGAACAAGCGTGAGTTCTGTCACAAATGTGCGCAGTCGGAATGGACACTCTGCTACTTTTAAATCAAATTTCTGCTTTAATACGAAGACTTTGCTGCTATATGCGAAGAACCTCTGGACCATCTCCACATAAGAGTGCTTGCTATCGTAATCAAAGCAATTGTCAATCCAATCCACAGTCCGTAGATTCCCCAATGCAGAAAGAAGCACAGCGATAAACCAAGCGGCAACCCCAGAATCCAGTACCCGACAAAATTGGCAAACATCGGATAGCGCGTCTCGCCAAGTCCGCGCAACGCTCCAGTGCAGACGGTTTGAATTCCATCGAAAACCTGGAAAACCGCTGCCAATCCCAACAGTGCTGGACCCATCGCCAACACCAGGGGATCACTTGTATAAAGTTCGACCAACGCACGCGGAAAAAGAAAGAAACACGCGCCGGCAAGAATCATGAAACCCACACCAAGCGCCATGCCCAGCCATCCCGCTCGACGCGCACGCGCAGGGTCGCCGGCTCCGGTTGCATGTCCCACAGCAACAGCGGCGGCTGAACCCACTCCCAGCGGCACCATGTATGTCACGCTCGCATAGTTGAGTGCAATCTGGTGCGCGGCCAACGCAATTGGAACCGGCGCAACCCATCCGGCAGCCACTGTCGAAAGATTCCACGCTCCCACTTCTAGCAGCATCTGCCCCGCAGCCGGCAATCCCAAACGAATGAGTTCACGAATCCTCAGCCACTGTGGCGCGGCCCAATGGCTGAAAAGGGGATGCCCGCGCTTGCGCTCGTAACGCCAGGCGAATCCAAGCAGCGCAACCGCCATCATCACACGCGCAATGCAAGTCGAAAGCGCGGAGCCATTCACGCCCATCGCCGGAAAACCAAGCTTGCCGTAAATCAGCACCCAGTTTCCAAACCAGTTAACGAGGTTGGCCGCAATGTACGTCACCGTAATCACGCGCACCTGCCCCACCGCCTGCAGATAGCGTCGCACGCCCGCGTAGAGCAAAAGCGGCAGCGTTCCATAGTTGAGAATGCGCAGGTAACTTCCCGCTGGACCGGCAACTTCGGCCGCCACTCCAAAGCGCGCAAATCCGAAACTCGCAAAGTGCAGCACAATCATGATCGGGATCGTCGCCAGAATGGTGAGATAAACTCCCTGCGCCAGCCAGCGATGGCAATCATCATGATCCTTGCGTCCGTAGGCCTGCGAAATGAGTGTGTCCAGGCCGAGCAGGATCCCCACACCAAAAAGACTGGGCGTGTAATAAATTGCATTTCCCAGCGCCACTGAGCCAATCGCAGCCGGCCCCAGCTTGCCAACCATAATGGTGTCAACAATTCCCTGCGCCATCCAACCCAACTCGCTGAGCACAACAGGGATGGCAAGCGCAATCAAGCCCTTCAATTCGCCGCGCCATTGGCCTTGTGGAGTTTCCATCCTTCCACTTTAAATGAGCGGTTTAACGAGTACGACCGTCTAAATGGATTGAGAGCAATCGGGCAATTGTTAACTCATGAAAATCCGGCCGATGAAAATTTTTCAGTTTAGCCGCACCATTTTCCAGCCACTAAATTGCCCCGTTGCATTCTTAGGGAGGATTTATGCGTATACATCGAAATCAGTCCTCAACAACAGCGACCGCGCAATCATACTCTGCAGCGCAAATTGAAAAGGCCAAGCAGAAACGGCGCGCGGAAGAGGCTCGCAAGTGGCTTCAGACGCATGCTACATTGGGCACTTCACTAACTTCAGAGGAAACAGCGTTCATCAATCACTGGACCACTGCAGACCCGAAGCCAACGCAATATTATTACTAGTACATGACTTTGCGTTATACCGTAGAGTGGATTCGGATTACTCCGACGAATTGTTAGCCTCTTTGATTCGCCCTGCTCAATCCCCATAACAATCCAAGTCCAAAGCCGTTCAAATATTCGCCTTCGCAGGCCATTTTTGGGTGTTTTTTGGCCCGAGATGAATATATTTTTGACTCAAAAATGACTGTTTTAGAGAGGATTTTAGAATGATTTTTATTTACTTTCAATGACTTAACCCTGCTATACGGGGGGAGGGGGG
>VFSW01000276.1_pt1 | contig 72241 bp, 71 predicted proteins | sample 5358111 | NCBI WGS metagenome assembly VFSW01 (sample SAMN11554181, study PRJNA540505) | mine drainage metagenome | isolation source: sediment from site ElyBrook_90M | place: USA: Ely Copper Mine, Vershire, VT | collected 2017
CCCCCCCCCCCCCCCCCCCCCCCCCCCCCCCCCCCCCCCCCCCCCCCCACGACCGCGCGCAACGATGCCGCCAGAACCTCCGGATCCGTCGGAAACACCGCGTGCACCCCCCGCGCATCCTGCACAGTGAGTGCGGTACACGCGCTGGCACCGCGCCATGCCATCGCACGCCAGACCGCAAGGTCGGCGCTCAGGCCCGCCCCGCCTCCGGGATCATGGCCGGCAATGGTCAACAGGAACGGGGTTATCACACGCTCCACGGCATGGTCCGGCGCGTTCGAGGCAGCGGCGGTCAATCCGTCTGGTGCCAGAACGGCATGCCAACCGTCGGCGTGGACGCGTGCGCCATGTCGCGCTCGACCATGGCACCGGCGAGAAAGCCATCACGTCCAGCGCGCACTGCCGCCTCGAAGGCCTGGGCCATGCGGACCGGGTCGGCAGCCTCCGCCACCGCCGTGTTCAGCAGCACGGCGTCAAAGCCAAGCTCCATGACCTGCGCAGCGTGCGACGGACGACCCAGACCCGCATCGACCACCAGCACCGCGTCGGGAAGGCGCTCGCGCAACGTGCGCAAGGCATAGGCATTTTGCGGACCCCGGCCCGAGCCGATGGGCGCGGCCCATGGCATCACTGCGACGACACCAGCATCGAGCAGCCGACGCGCCAGGACGAGATCGTCAGTGGTGTATGCGAACACCTGGAACCCTTCGCGCGCGAGTACTCGCGCCGCCTCCAGGGTACCGAACGGGTCGGGCTGGAGAGTGTAGTCGTCGCCGCTCACCTCGAGCTTGATCCAGTCGGTTGCAAACAGCTCGCGCGCCATGCGCGCCAGGTTCACCGCCTGCTCCGCTGCATGACACCCGGCCGTGTTGGGCAGCAGTCGTCCGCCGAGGGCCTGGATGCGTTGCCAGAACGCCTGTCCACCGCCGCTCTCCGGACGCAGCCGGCGCAAACCCACGGTGAACACTTCGGCGCCACTGACCTGCGCTGCTTGCGACAGCACCTGGGGTGAAGGGTAGTGGGAGGTTCCAAGAAAGAGCCGCGAACGCAAGGTCACGCCGGCCACTTCCAAGCGATCCGAACGATCCTGCAGCGGCGCGCCGTTCAACGGCGCGGGCGCCGCGCGGGACGCCTCCGCCGTCAGTTCCAGCGCCGTGATCTCGGTTTCCATGATTCGAATGTTCTCCTCGCTCAACCGCCCACCACGGGGGCGACGATGTCGATACTGTCACCCGCTGCCAGGGGCTGCTTCGCCCATTGCGCTCTGGGGACGAACAAGCCGTTGACCGCGCACGCGAAACCAGACTGGGCAACCTCCATTCCCTGCTCGGTCAGCAGCGCGGCCAGACTCGACGCTTCACTGCGCACGGGTGCTCCGTTGACGGTCAGAAGCCGGGTTTCGCGCTCAGGCTGCATCGCGCAGGTCCGCGCCGAGGGCGGCAAGAATATCGTGTTCGATCCGCCGTACCAGCGCCGGCGCGATCAGGTAGCCGTGGCGGAACAAGCCATTGACGCGCCACACACCATCATCGCCACGACCCGCGATTGGGCGGTGGTCAGGCAGCGTTGGGCGCAGCGAAGCGGCCAGACGTACCACCCGCGCCTCGCCGAACTCGGGATGCACGCTGTAGAGCGCGCTGCCCAATTCGAGCATGGAGCGCAGCGTCGGCGCACCGCCGTCCTCGCTGTCAAGTTCGGTCGCGCCGACGATGAACTGCCCCCCCGGCCGCGGTGCGACGTACAAGGCATAACGTGGATGGATGAGCCGAACCGGACGCCGCAGATTGACCCCGGGTGCCGACACGGTCAGCACCTCACCGCGTACACCATGGAGACCGGAGAGTTCCCCGCGTGCGCCCACACCCCGGCTGTCGACCGTGAGATCAAACGCATGACGCTGGCCATGGGCATCAGTGAGCGATCCCACGCCAACCGAAGCGATGGCAACGCCTTCGTACCAGCGCCCACCGCATCCCGCCAGCCCCGTATCGAGGGCCTGCTCCAACGCCACGTAGAGTTGATCGTTCGCCACCTGGCCTTCCTGCGGCAGGAACAGACCCGCTGCGAAACGCCCTGCCAGGAGCGGCTCGAGCGCCCCGATGCGTTCCGCATCAAGCGCCTGCATGGTGTCGTCCACCACCGCGTCGGCTGGCAGATGCGCTCGCAACAGCGACGCATAGTGTGCCAGCGCTCCCTGGTCCGCTGCGTGGGCCACCACCAACGTCCCTTCATGGCGAAAGTAGATTTCCCGTCCGGTCTGGGCATGAAGCTGCCCCAGCCACTGCGGCCACAGTTGCAGCGACTCGGTGCCCAGCGCATGAATCTGCGCATCGGCCGCAGCCAGCTCTGCGGTCGGGGAGATCATCGCGGCAGCCGTCGGCCCCGCGAAGGACCGGTCATGGCGCGGGTGCGCATCGAACAAGCTCACCCGGCACCCGGCACCCAGCAGCCGCCACGCCAGCAGGCGGCCGACCAGCCCGGCGCCGGCGATTCCGACGTGCGGCGCAGGGCTCATCGATAAATCTCCCCGCCAGCGTCACGGAATTCCGCCGCCTTGCGCGCGAGCTCGTCCTTCAGCGCATCCGCATGCACAGCCTGCGCCTGCGCCTGCGCCTGGGCGCTGTTGCGAATGTCTTGGCTGATTTTCATCGAGCAGAACTTTGGTCCGCACATCGAGCAGAAGTGTGCCGTTTTCGCCGCCTGTTTCGGCAAGGTGGCATCATGGAATTCGCGCGCGGTGTCAGGATCGAGGGCGAGGCGGAACTGATCCTCCCAGCGAAACTCGAACCGTGCCCGCGAAATCGCGTTGTCCCACAACTGCGCGCCAGGATAGCCCTTGGCGAGGTCGGAAGCGTGCGCGGCAATGCGATAGGCGATCAAACCCTGCTTCACGTCCTCGCGGTCGGGCAGGCCCAGATGCTCCTTCGGCGTGACGTAGCACAGCATCGCGGTACCGGCCCAGCCGATGTTCGCGGCACCAATGGCGCTGGTGATGTGGTCGTAGCCGGGCGCGATGTCGGTTGTCAGGGGCCCCAGTGTGTAGAACGGCGCCTCGTAGCAATGCTTGAGCTCTTCCTCGACGTTGACCGCGACCATGTGCAGCGGTACGTGGCCGGGACCTTCGATCATGACCTGGACATCGTGCGTCCACGCCACCTTGGTCAATTCGCCGAGGGTATGGAGTTCGCTGAACTGCGCCTCGTCGTTGGCATCGGCGATCGAGCCTGGACGCAAGCCGTCACCGAGCGAGAACGTGACGTCGTACGCCTTCATGATCTCGCAGATGTCTTCGAAATGGGTGTAGAGGAAATTCTCGCGGTGGTGTGCCAGGCACCACTTGGCCATGATCGAACCGCCGCGCGAGACGATACCCGTGACGCGCTGTGCGGTCATCGGCACATAGCGCAACAAGACGCCGGCGTGGATGGTGAAGTAATCAACCCCTTGCTCGGCTTGTTCGACCAGGGTGTCGCGGAACAGATCCCAGGTGAGGTCCTCGGCGATACCGCCCACCTTTTCCAGCGCCTGGTAGATCGGCACCGTCCCGATAGGCACCGGGCTGTTGCGCACGATCCATTCGCGCGTTTCGTGAATGTGCCGTCCAGTGGACAAGTCCATCACGGTATCTGCACCCCAGCGGATGGCCCAGACCATCTTGTCCACCTCGTCCTCGATGTCGGACGTCACCGCAGAGTTGCCGATATTCGCGTTGACCTTGGTGAGGAAGTTGCGGCCGATGATCATCGGCTCGATCTCCGGGTGATTGATGTTCGCCGGGATCACCGCGCGACCAGACGCCACTTCACGGCGCACGAACTCCGCATCGACTTCATGCTGCATGCCGAACCATGCGCCACGATGCTGTCCGCCATTCTCGAGCAGGGTCTCCGCACGTTGGGCGCGCCGCAGGTTTTCCCGTGCGGCGATGTACTCCATCTCCGGGGTGATCACCCCTTTGCGAGCCAGGTGGAGCTGGGTGACATTGGCACCCGGCATCGCGCGACGAGGCGCCGGGGGGGCGGCGAAACGCAGCGCAGCCGTTTCAGGGTCATGCAAGCGCGCGCGGCCGAAGTCGCTGCTGGGCCCATCGAGTCGCACGGTGTCGCCGCGCGCTTCAATCCAGGGTGCGCGCAGCGGTGCCAGGCCTCGCCGCACATCGATGGTCACCGCGGGATCCGTATACGGACCGGAACTGTCGTACACGCGCAGTGGCGCGTTCGGTTGAAGCCGGGTGACGCCGGGCGCGTCCTCGATCAGTGTGTCGGAAAGAGAAATTTCACGCCACGGCACAGACAAGCCACCGGGGCCTTCGAGGTAAATCTTGTGCGACCCCGGAAACGGCGTTCGGGTGATGCGGCTGGACAAGCGCGCCGGATCGACGCTGCGGCGGGTTTCGGACATGGAGCCTCCTCGGGTTGTGGACCCTGCCGGAGCGCGCCATGCAACTTGGTTTCCTACGCGGGTGCAAGCCCGATCAGGTTCAACGGATTTCGCAGCGCAGCGATCTCAGCCTCGCGCGCGACTTCCTGAAACCCGGAACCGCGGCGCGTGGCACTCCGACAAGAAGGGCCTGAGTATAGGCCCCTGCGCCTCGGCGGGGCACAAGACCCCGCCACCAGCATCGGCTTTACCCGGGGCGTCAGCTCTTGTCGGCTTCAGCGTAGCGCTTGACGCTGGCGGTGATTTCCGCACGCGCCGCCTCGACATCCGCCCAGCCTTCGGTCTTCACCCACTTGCCGGGCTCAAGGTCTTTGTAATGATTGAAAAAGTGCTCGATCTGGCGAAGCAGCTCCGGCGCCAAGTCATCTGGTCCGTGAATGTTGCGATACGTTGACAGCAACTTGTCAACCGGCACAGCGATCAACTTGGCGTCCACACCCGCTTCGTCGGTCATCCTGAGCATGCCAACCGGGCGGCAGCGCACAACGCAACCGTGCACGAGCGGCAGCGGCGTCACCACCAGGACGTCGACGGGGTCACCATCCTCCGACAGGGTCTGAGGAATATAGCCGTAGTTGCACGGATAGTGCATGGCGGTCGACATGAAACGGTCGACGAACAACGCGCCACTGGACTTATCCACCTCGTACTTGACCGGCGGAGCGCCGGCGGGAATTTCGATGACGACGTTGAAATCGTCGGGCAGGCTTTTGCCGGCGGTCACTTGCAACAGGCTCATGAAAAATTCACCTCGATGAATGAACAAAAGAACGGAAGAAACTCAAGCACGCATGGCGCGCAACGCCGGGCGGTCATGGAGACACCGGCTGCGGCGTCGCCGGCGCGCTTCCGGCCGGCGTCACCGGGCTTTTCGAGGTGTCGCGGAACTGTGTCTGAAGCTGTGCCGGCGTGAGATACTCGAACAGCGTGACAACTTTGACGACTCCACCCACACCGCTGGCCACCGACGCCGCTTCATCGCCCTCCGCACGGGTCACCGAACCCTGCAGGTAGACAACGCCGGCGGACGTGGTGATGACGAATGCCTGCGAATACAGCTGTTTGTCACTGAGCAGGGAGGCGCGCACCTTGGACGTGATGAACGTATCGTTGGCCTGTTCGCTGAATGACTGGTTGGGGCCAACCACGATCTCGTTGTCGATCGACTTCACATTCTGGATACCGCGCACCGCCTGACCCACATCGTCCCTGTCGCGTGCAGTTGGCACTTGCCCGGTCAGCAGCACCTGCTGGTTGTAGCTCGAGACGCTCACGTTGCCGTTGCCGCGCAGCACGTCGCCAATGCGTGAACCGGCCTTGAGCTGAATGGTCTGGTCCTCGACCTGGGACCCCGCGGTCCGCCGGTCCGTGGCCACCAACGCGGCCCCACCCACCGCGGCCACCCCCGCCACGAAGCAGCCTTGAAGCTGGGTCACAGCAAGCACCGCCGCCAGCAACAGGCCGGCGCGGGCCGCGAGAGTGCCGTGCGCACGGCGCTCGACAGCGCCCTGGTTGTCGTCAAGATTCATCATGAAGCGTCGTCCTCCGGATCACCCATCAAAGTCCAGTCTACCCCGTCGCAAATGCAGTGCACCATGAGCAGGTGGACCTCCTGGATACGCGCGGTGCGCGCATGTGGAACGCACAAATGCACGTCGACGTCGCGCAGCAGCGCACTCATCTGGCCGCCTCCCTTCCCCGTGAGCGCGACCACCAGCATGTCACGCGCCTGCGCGGCGCGCACCGCCTCGACCACGTTCGGGGAGTCACCGCTGGTGGTGATGGCGATGAGGACGTCGCCGGGCTGACCCAGCGCCCGCACCTGCCGCGCGAACACTTGCTCGAACCCATAGTCATTCGCCAACGCGGTGAGGATGGAACTGTCGGTCGTGAGTGCAATGGCAGCGAGTTCCGGTCGGTCCCGCTCGAACCGCCCGACGAGTTCGGCGGCCAGGTGCTGCGCATCCGCTGCCGAGCCGCCGTTGCCGCAGGCCAGTACGCGCCCGCCGTTACTGAGCGCGGTGGCCACGCATGCCACCGCTTGCGCGATGGGCTCGGCGAGCAGCGTGATCGCCTGCAGCTTGAGCTGGGCGCTGTCCTGGAATTGTCGTTGGATGCGTTCTTCGAGCATGCTGTTGGGGTTGGGCGCGGGCCTTGCGCGCGGGTCATCACGCCATTATCTCGCGAGTTGATGACGTGTCACCAACATCGGGGGCAGCGATGCCGAAAACCCATGAATATCTTCAGGCATCCGCCACGAATGCGCCCTGGATCCAGCGCAAGCGTCCGGCGTCGATGGCCACCACGTCGAAGCGACAAGGAACCTCATCGCGGACGCACGCCATCAGGTAGTGGCGTGCTGCAAGAATCAAGCGCGCCCGCTTGGTCCGACCGACGCTGGCCGCCGCGCCACCGTACGCCATGCTGCCCCGCGCCCGCACCTCGACAAACACCAGCGTGCCATCGCGCGCGCGGGCGACAATGTCGATCTCACCTCCGCGCACCCGATAATTGCGGTGCACCACCGCCAGCCCGCTGCGCCGCAAGTGCACGCACGCCCGATCCTCTGCCGTGACACCATCCACTGAACACCCCGATGACCCGCACGCCGCCTTGCTCGTGGCGGCTCGAGGATTATGCGCCAGCCAGTTTCTTCCTCCGGGCTGCCTGGTCATTGTCGCCACTCCGATCGGAAATCTGGCGGACATCACGCCGCGCGCACTTGCCATGATCGAGCGCTGCGACGTCGTGGCAGCGGAGGACACGCGCGTGACCCAGCGACTCCTGCAGGCGTACGGCCTGCAGCGCCCGATGATGCGTGCCGACCGCCATCGCGAGCAGTCCGCCGCCGCCGTGCTTCTCGAACACCTTGCGCAAGGTCACCGCGTGGCCTACATCAGCGACGCCGGCACCCCAGGCATCAACTACCCCGGCGCCGCACTGGCACATGCGGCGCGCGCTGCCGGCCATCAGGTCATTCCCTTGCCCGGCGCGAGCAGCGTCATCGCGGCGCTCAGCGCCAGCGGGCTGTCGCTCGACGCCGGCTATGCCTTTGTCGGCTACGTGCCGGCAAGCGCGCAGCAACGCGCCCAGTTCTGGCGCGAAGCCCTTGCCTCGCCCAGACCCGTGGTGTGCTTCGAAGCACCCCACCGTATCGAAGCCAGCCTGGCGTCCCTGGAGGCGGAATGCGGCAACGTCCAGGTTCGGGTGATCCTGGCCAAGGAACTGACCAAACAGTTCGAATCCATCGTCGACGGCACGCCGACAGAGCTGCTGCGCTGGCTGTGCGCCGACCCCCGGCACGCGCACGGTGAATTCGTGCTCCTGCTCGACCCACCACCGCGCGCCGGAGATGTCGGCGCCGAGGCCCAGCAATGGCTGCTGCGGCTGGCGCGCGAACTCCCGGCGTCGCGTGCCGCGGCGGTGGTGGCTGAAGTGCTCGGAGCCGATCGCAAATCGCTGTATCGGTGGCTGCTGGCGCGCGACGACACGGCGACGCCCTGAGTTGACGGGCCGAAGGGTGGAACTTTCGGCGGCGACGGGTTGTCCAATGACAACACGCCGTTTGCGCACCCGCGGCGCCCACCCTCACGTCCACCTTCCTTTGCTTCGCGCCGCCGCTGTCATCACTCTTGCCTGGCTCGCCGTGATCACCATCAGCGCACAGGCCGGGAACGCCGCAGGCCGCACGTTCGACGACCCAATCCCCTATTGCCGCGCCGTCGGCACCATCAACCATCCCGACCGCCGCTACACCGGCCCCCGGCTCCCCGTCTGGATGGCACAGCGTCTGGCCGTGGATCCCGCACGCGCTGACTGGGTTGCCTGGCGCTGTGCCAAGGGCGCGGTCATGGCGTGCGTGTACGGGGCGAATCTTCCGTGCGGGTCCAAGGCGCGCACCGGGCGCCGCCCGGACGAGGCGATCCGCGCGTATTGCCACACACATCCCGATGCCAACTTCGTCCCGATGATCGTCACCGGGCACGACTCGGCCGTTTCGTGGCGCTGCCGGGGCCGGCGCGCACAGGCCTGGCGCGTGGAACCCGTCGATGCGCAGGGCTATCTGAAGCGGATCTGGATCCCGGTCGCCCCATGAGCAGATGCGGCGCTTGCGCTCAGCCGCGCATCGCCCCCCAGGCGAGGTGCAAGCCGAATCCGCCAATGGCGACCGCGGTCAGTCGCAGCAACGCCGGACGCACTCCCGCATATGCGTGCCGCACGCGCCGATGCGTGAACAGCGTCGCCAGTGCCAGATGCCAGCTGATCGACAACACACAGATCGCCGCGACCGCGGCGACGCGTAGCGTCCAAGGAACTCCGGGCCCCACCAAAGCGGTGAAAATAGTCGAGAAAAACACCAGTGCCTTCGGGTTGGTGAGGTTGGTCAACAATCCGGCCCGGTAAGCCGCTGAGATCGACGTCGGCTCCGCGGCGCCCGCTTCCGTCGCAAGCATGTTCATGCGCGCCTGGCGCCAGATCGAACGGGCAACCACCACGAGATAAAACCCGCCCACCAACGCCACCGCTCGCTGGGCAGCTGGATGGTGCGCCAGCAGAACGCCAACACCGGCAGCCGCGAATGCAGCCTGCACGGTGCTCCCCGTCGCGACTCCCAGCGCGGTGGCGACGCTGATACGCCGTGGCGCGGCCAGCGCCGCGCGCGTCACTGCCAGAAAATTCGGGCCAGGTACTGCCAGCGTGGGCACATAGACGGCCGCCAACGCGGCCAACAGGGTCAAGGGATGCATGGCGTTCACGATTCCGCGACCTCGGTGGCCTCGGCAGTTGGAGTGGCGAGTCTGTTGCGCAACGCGGACAAGCGCGCGAGCGCGGTGGCCCGTCCGTCGGTCTTCGGCAGTTCGGCGCGCAGGTCGTCGAGAAACCGGCTGGGCGTGCAGCCACGGGGGTTGCGACCGGCCGCACGTCGCTTGCGGCAGTGGCTCAGGGTCAGGGTCTGACGTGCCCGCGTCACGCCGACATACATCAAGCGGCGCTCCTCTTCCAGTCCGGTGTCGGTGAGTGGTCGCTCGTCGGTGAAGAAGGGCAGCATGCCGTCCTCGCACCCGGCCAACCACACGTGCGGCCACTCCAGCCCCTTGGAAGCATGCAAGGTGGACAGGGTCACCGCGTCCTGCTGGTCCCCGCGTTCGGCTAGCTGGGTGATCAAGGCCACCATCTGCGCCATACGCTTGAGCGAATGACCATCTTCCTCGGACTTGCGGCCGATCCAGTCGCAAAAATCGTTGACGTTGCTCCAGCGCTGCGATGCTTCACGATCGTTGTCGGCGCTGTCACGCAAGTGGGTCTCAAAGCCGATGGTGGCCAGCAGATCGCGCAGCAGCGGGCCGGCGGGCTCGGTGCGCTCGCGCCAGTCGATGTCGTGCATCATGCGGGCGAACTCGCGCAGCGCGTCGGCCTGTCGCTGGCCCACCACCGCAGGCAGCGCGTCGCGAAACAGGGCATCGAACAAGGAAACTTTCCACTGCGTCGCAAACGTCCCCAGACTCTTCAGCGTGGACGCACCGATGCCGCGCTTGGGCGTGGTTACTGCACGCAGGAACGCGGGATCGTCGTCGGGGTTTGCGAGCAGGCGGAGGTAGGCGCAGACGTCCTTGATTTCCGATCGATCAAAAAAGCTCTGTCCCCCACTGACCACGTAAGGAATATTGGCCTTGCGCAGCGCTTGTTCGATCGGCCGCGATTGATGATTGGCGCGGTAAAGAACGGCAACATCGGACAGCTTCGCCCCACGCCCCCCGCGCAGCGCCTGCACCCGCGCGACAATGCGCTCGGCCTCTTCGTCGTCAGTCTCGGCTTCGCGCACCTCGACCGCCTCGCCCTCGCCGTGCTCGCTCCACAAGCGCTTCGGATAAATCTTGGGGTTGGATGCGATCACCGCATTCGCGGCACGCAGGATCGCGTTGGTCGAGCGGTAATTCTGCTCGAGCTTGATCACCTCAAGTTGCGGGTAATCCTTCGGAAGCTGGCGCAAGTTGTCCAGGGTAGCTCCACGCCAGCCGTAGATGCTTTGGTCGTCATCGCCGACAGCAGTAAATCGTCCAGCGCCGCCGGCAAGCAACTTGAGCAGCTGATATTGTGCGTCGCTGGTGTCCTGGTACTCATCGACCAGGAGGTAGCGCAGGCGTTTGCGCCATCGCTCCCGCACGTCGCCGTGCTGCTGCAGCAAGCGCAGCGGCAGCACCATCAGGTCATCGAAATCCACCGCCTGGTAAGCCGCAAGCTGCTCGGCATACCGGGCCCAGACCAGCGCGGTCTGGCGCTCCTCGGGATCGCGCGCCGTCGCCGCGGCCTGTGCCGGATCGAGCAGTGCGCCTTTCCATTGACTGATGCGCCATTGCCAGCTGCGCGCGAGCTTCGCATCGGTGGTGGCACCCGCTTCACGCAACAGTCCGGCGACGTCGTCACTGTCGAGAATCGAGAACTGCGCTTTCAGCCCCAGCGCGGTGCCATCCTCCCGCAGCATGCGCACCCCCAGCGCGTGAAAGGTGGAAATGACGAGTTCCCGCGCCGCTTTGCGGTCATCGAGCAAGGTCATGGCACGCTCACGCATCTCCGCCGCAGCTTTGTTTGTAAAGGTGATGGCGGCGATTTCGCCGGGAGCGTAGCCCGCCTTGAGCAGGCGGGCAATCTTGTGGGTGATGACGCGTGTCTTACCGCTTCCGGCACCGGCGATCACGAGACAGGGACCCCCGAGATGATTGACCGCGCGCTCCTGGGCAGCGTTGAGCATGGATGGAACCAAGATGACAGGAGAGCAAGTGTAGCGACGCGCAAGCGTCAAGCCAGCCACAAACCTCGAATCGCGGCGATCCCGTGAGCGCCGTGCGCACGCGCCACCGCCAGCATGGCCGGATCCATTCCGCCCAAGGCGTAGATGGGCAACCGGCTCTCCGCCGCCAGCGCCGCGAAGCCGGCCCACCCCAGCGGCGTCGCATCGGGGTGGGTGGCTGTCGCCAGCACGGGAGACAGCGTGACGAAATCGACGTTCAACGCTTGCGCCCGTTGCAACTGTGCCGCATCGTGACATGCCGCGCTGAGCATTGCCGCTTCCGGAACCGGGCGCGCAGTGCAGCGCATCAGCGCCGCACTGCCCAGATGCACGCCATCGGCAATGCGCGCAGCTTGCGTGAACACGCCGGACGGGGGGTTCGCGATCAAGTGAGCGCCATGGGCAAGGCTGATCGCGCGCACATGCCGCAGCGCAGCAAGGTATGCATCGGGGTCGGTCTCGAGGCTGCGGGCGCGAAACTGGATCAAACCGGTGCCTCGGCGCAGCACGCGGACGATTCCATCCATAAATACCTGAAGATCGGAAAACGCCGACGGATCAGGCGTCACCGCGTACAGCCGCGGAAGCGATGCATCGGCGACGCCTGCGGCAGCGCCACCGCAGGGCGTGAGCGCGCGCATGGGGGCCTTGCGCGCGGGCGCTGCCATTCAGCGCCCCGCGCTCGCGCGGAACCCATCGAAGCGCCCCGCCAATCCGTGTTGCCCCAGATAGCCCGGTGCAACGGCTTCCAGACTTGCCGGACGTTCCACACCGAGCTCGGGGGCAAAGCCCGGGAGAACCCCGCCCGCAATACTGGGCTGACGCATCGAATCGAGATTGTCACGGCTCATCAGTGGGCCGCCGGGCGCGAATTCCAGCAGCGTCGCCAGCAGGCGCGCCAGTGGCGCCGGAAGGCTGAGCACCGGCCGCCCACGCCCGTTCGCAATGCCGGCCCAGACCCCGGCAAGACGGACCAGTTCTCCGAGCGTGTACACGCCTGGGCCCGCCAATTCGTAGATACGGCCCACGGTCGCGGCTGACCGCGGGCCGCGCAGCGCGTGCTCGATCGCGCATGCGACGTCCCCGACATGCACGGGGGCAAAACGCTGATCAGCTCCACCCAGAGGAACGACCGGCGCGATGCGCTGCATTGCCGCAAACATGTTGAGAAAATTGTCCCCTGCGCCAAACACCACCGACGGACGAAGAATGGTCCAGCGCAACCCGGCCGCCGCGCGCAGGGCGGCCTCGCCATCCCCCTTCGAGCGAAGGTACATCGAGGGACCCCGGCTGTCCGCGCCGATCGCGCTGACGTGAACGACGCGCGTCACGCCCTCGGCCACACAGGCGCTCGCCAGCCTGTCGACCAGGCGCACGTGGGCGCGCTCGAAGGCGGGACCGTAGGGAGTACCGCGCCGTCCATGCAGAACGCCAACCAGATTCACGACGGCATCGGTGCCGCGAACGAGTCTCTGCAAGGTTGCCTGATCGAAGGTGTCCGTGGCGATCAGCTCCACCGTGGGCAGCGGCAACAGGTGCCGAGCGCGCTCACGTCGGCGCGTGGGCACGCGCACGCTGCATCCCGCTGCGCTCAGGCGCGCGACAACATGCGATCCGATGAAACCCGAACCTCCGAGCACGACGACGTTGCGCATTCCTTCTCCTTGCATACAGTCCTCAATCATTGCTGCCCCGCAATATCGCCGGACCGCTCCAGGTTCCGCAGCACGCGCCAAGCGCTGGCTCGGCACGGCTCCATGACCCACCGCTTCAGTTACGGCAACGACGCCAGCGACGGAGGCGGCGACGGCTCGGGACCGAATTGCCCGAGTCGCGACTCCAGCGATCGTGTCGTTCCACCCAACCGTATCGCATACACGGTCGCGTTGGCGAGCACGCGTTGCACGTAGTTCCGGGTTTCGGCGATGGGAATGTTTTCAGCGAAAATCGCACCCGCCATGGCCCGGGAACCGGCATCGTCTTGCTGCCACCAGCGCGCGGGACGTCCAGGACCGGCGTTGTAGCCCGCCGCCGCCATGGCCTCGGATCCGCCGAAGCGCTGCAACAGCATGCCCAGATAGGAGGCTCCCAGGGTGACGTTCGTCCCCGTGTCGGTAATCCGGTCGCGGGTGTAGTCGTCCATGCCGATCTTGTGGGCTACCCAGTGTGCCGTGGCGGGCATCAGCTGCATCAGCCCGTTTGCGCCGGCCCATGACTGAATCTGCGCGGCAAACCGTGACTCCTGCCGGATGATTCCGTAAATGAACGCCTCGCTCACGCCCGTGGTGCGCGCCGCCGATGCAACGGCGTTCTGGTACGGCATCGCGTAGCGCTGGGACCAGTCCACCGGGCCGCGCGTGTGCTCGCTGGCGGAAATGCACAGCATCCAGGCCTGCTGCGCGCATGCGAGTTGCGCCGCGGCATGAATGCTTCGTTCGCTGCGACCCGCAAGCGTGAAATTCCACTCACGCACAGCAGGACCGTAAATGCCGAGTCGAAAAAGGTCGAGTGCCCGTGCCAAGCCGGGTTGCCCGGCCATCGCGTCGACGACACGCGCGGGCAAGGGATCGGGGGCGGCCGGCAACGCCACCTGCTGGCCAAGCGCTTCCGTCGCGAGCTGGCCATAGTAGGTCCACGGTGACGCGATATCCTTGAGCAACCGGTGTGCGACGTGCCGGCTTCCCAATTCGCGTTCGGCGATGGCACGCCAGTAGATCCACATCGGCTGCTGCGCCTGGTTGCCGTCCGCCCAGGCTGCCGCTCGCCGTACTTGTCGCCAATCCTGTGCCCGCAAGGCTGCGCGAAGCATCCAGTCCAGAGTCAGAGGATCAGGGCGGTACCGGGAGTCCAGGGAGGCGGCGCGCCGAAACCAGGCGTCGGCGTTCGGCTCCAGCCCGACCGCCGCGCTGCGCGCGGCATTGAACGCGATGTCGGCGCGGTTGCGCGCACCCAGGCCGCGCAAGGTGTCGGAGGCAAGCAGTGCGAACACGCCGTCCGGTGATTGCTGCCCCTGGCGCAGCAGCGCCAGCACGAGCAGCTCTCTTTGCATGCCTTCGGCGCTGACACCATCGCGGCGCGCTGTCCGCACCAGGGTATCGGGATCGTCGATGGCGGCGGCGATGCCACGCCAGGCGCCCGGCGCAAGCGCCGGCGCGAATTGCAACGCGACCTTGGGGTGCCCACTGCGAAAGAATGCCCGCAGTCGCGACCAAAGCTGCGCTTCGTCGATCCGCCCCTCGGCAAGCAAGCTGCGCGCGGCCGCGTTGCAGCCCGCTCCCCCAGCGGGCTGCGTGGCCCATAGCGCCAGCAGATCAGCGCTGGTGTCTTCTCCGTTGACTTCGGCACGGCGTTGCAGGTCGTAGCACATCACCTGCGGGTCATCACGCATGCGGAACCGGGGCAGGATGCGCGCGAAGTCGCTCCAGTCCTGCCGGCGGCCAAGTTCGAGCAGCCAGTCGTCGCGCAGGCGATCGAGCGCGTAGGTTCCAGGGTGGCGGTGCGCAAAGTCATCGAAATCGGCTTGCGTCATGCGTGTCAGAGCAGGCTTGACAGCCCAGTAATCAAGCCAGGGTGCCAGCAGATCGGAGCGCAGCGCGGGGTCCGGCGCGGCAGTGTCCTGGCCCCGGGCGATGGCCTGCGGGTCGCGGTGAACGTAGGCGTTCCAGGCGGCCAGGATCGCCGCATCACGCGTCTCGTCAGCCCGCGCACCCACGAACGGCGCGAGAGCGAGCAGCACCGTGATGCTGACGAGCACCAGGGCACGCAGGCGTGCGCCGAGCGCATGGACGGGCACGATATGCTTGAGCGATCCGACAAACTGCATGAGGCATACTTTACCGCGAGCTCGACATGCCCACATTAACACCCCCTGAGTTCCCGACGATTGACCGCGCGACGCTGCGCCGTGGCTTGTTGAAATCCCGCCTGCAGCTCCAGGATCGCGCAGCGCGCGAGGCGGCACTCAGCGCGTCGCTGGCGCGGGTTCTGCGCACTCTGCATCCGGAATGCGTGGGCGCCTATTGCGCCACGCGCGGTGAGTTCGATCCACATCCGACGTTGCAAGCGTTGCATGCCGAAGCCGGCAATGCGGCCCTCGCTCTGCCGGTGGTGGATCCGGCGACACACTCCATGCGGTTTGTGCTCTGGGCGCCGGGCGACGCGTTGCAAAAGGGCCCGTACGACATCGCCGAGCCGGCGCATCAGGACGCGGACGTGACGCCCGACGTGCTGCTGATTCCCTGTGTCGGATTCCTGGACATTGGATTGCGCCTCGGATATGGCGGTGGGTACTACGACCGCTACCTCGCGCGTCATCCAGAGATATTCACGATAGGCCTGGCATTCGACGTCTGCCGCATCGAGTCTCTTGACTCACAGCCACATGATCGGCTGCTCGACGTGATTCTCACCGAAACTGCTGCGTTTGGCATGGACGCTGGCATCGGCCAGGAGCCGCCGGCCCCTGCACCGGACTGATTGCAATGACCGCGGCCGGGCGAGGCTTTGACATCTCTGAGGAGCCGCTGCACCGCGATCCCCAGGGTCATCCGTGCAGCACGCGCTACGGTGACATTTACGCCAGTCGTGCCGGCGCCTTCGAACAGGCGCACGCCGTGTTCCTCGCAGGCTGCGGGCTGGCGTCCGCCCCCCGTGCGTGGGCAGGCCGCGGGCAGTTCGTCATCCTGGAGACGGGATTTGGCCTGGGCACCAATTTCATGGCCACGCTTCAGGCCTGGCGACATGATCCGGAGCGGCCGCAACGGCTGCACTATGTGGCCATCGAGTTGCATCCGCTCGCGGCGCACAGCCTCATCGATGCATGCGCCGACCCGGCACTGGACGGCATCGCCCGTGAACTGGCAGCCGCGTGGCCGGTGCCCCGCCGCGGCTTGCACACGTTGCATTTCGATGGCGGCCGGGTCAGTCTGACGCTGGCACTCGGTGACGCGGCAGCCATGCTCGCGCAACTCAGCCTCGGAGCGGATGCGATCTTTCTCGATGGATTTGCACCGTCACGAAATCCGGCCATGTGGAGCCCGGAAGTCATGAAGGGTGTCGCCCGCCTGGCGCGCCCTGGCGCGCGGCTTGGCACGTACACGGTCGCACGCCCGGTGCGCGACGCGTTGGCCGCCGCCGGGTTCGAGGTTGAGATGGCCCCCGGTTTCGGCGGCAAGCGTGAGCGGCTCCAGGCCGTGTTCGCGCCGCGCTGGCCGACGCGCCGGGCACCCCCGCGTGCGGCGTGGGCGCAATCGGCACCACGCCATGCGGTCGTTCTGGGCGCCGGACTCGCCGGAGCGGCGTGCGCACGCGCGATGGCCAATCGCGGCTGGCGCGTCGATGTGCTCGACGCGCGTACCGTCGCCGCAGGAGCTTCGGGGCTACCGGCAGGTCTTGCGCACCAGCGCCCGTCGCTGGACGACAACCACCTTTCACGTCTGACCCGACACGGCCTGCAATGGCTCAAGCGCGCGCTGGCCACGCTCGAAGGAGGCTGGATCGGGGGCGGTGTATTCGTGGCCGCGCCGAGAGAGCCCGCACGCCCACGCTGCTGGCCGGCGGCCATGGCGCGCACGGCCTCGGCGACCGAGGTCACGGCGCAGACCGGCATCCCGGTGCAGCTCGGTGGTCACTGGACCGACGGTGGCGTGGTCGCGGTTGCAGCCCTCGTACGGCAGTGGCTCGACCATCCATCCATTTCGCTACGGTCTGACGCACGTGTACAGACGGTGCGCCGCACCACGGATGGATCGGAGTGGGAGGCCCTGGGCGCCGACGGGCATCGGCTGGCGCACGCCCCCATCATGATCGTGGCCACGGCGCTGGACGCTGCGCGCCTGCTACCCCGCGCAGCTGACTGCGCGCCCTTGCGACCGCAATTCGGCCAGGGGTTCCTCGTCCCGGCATCGGCAATGGGACCGCTGGAGACCCTGCGGCATGGAATCATGGATGCCTGCTATGCATTGCCGCTGCCAGCCGCCGCCTGCGCGGCGCTCGAGCTGGCGCCGACGGCGCGCTGGTTGTTCGTGGGAGCCACTTACGAGGGTACGGGCGAGGCGCCCATGACGCCAGCCATGGCGTGGGATTACGTCAGGCACGGTCTCGGCGAACTGGTCGGCACGTTGCCGGTGGACATCCCGTCCAACGCCCGCCTGTTCTCGGCTGTGCGTGCGGTCACCTCGGACCGCCTGCCGCTGGTCGGCGCCTGGCCCGACTGGAACGCATCGCAGCGCCGCGGAGCGCGCGCCCTCGACCTTGCCCCTTGCGAGGGCCTGCATGTCTGCACGGGGCTGGGTTCGCGCGGACTCGTGCTTGCAGCCCTGGCCGCTGAAATCATTGCCTGTGCAATCGAGGGAGAGCCAGCGCCCCTGGAGCGCGACCTCCTCTCCGCGCTGGCACCAGGCCGGTTCACGCACCGACGGTAGCACTCGCGACCCGTCAATGGGGTTCAGGCGGCACCGATTCCCGGCGTCATCGCGCCGGGCGGTACCGCGGTGCGATGGGCTGCGGTGAAATCGAGCATGCGCTGGACCGGAAGACGGGCACGCGCCGCCAGCGCGGTATCGAGCTCGATCGCATTGCCACCGTCGCGCAGCACGCGCGCGAGCTCCTCCAGCCCATTCATTGCCATCCACGGACAGTGCGCGCAGCTCTTGCACGTTGCGCCGTTGCCAGCCGTCGGTGCAGCAATGAAGGTCTTGCCCGGATTTTCACGCTCCAGCGCATGAAACATGCCCGCGTCGGTGGCGACGATGAAACGCGTTGCGCTCGACTCGCGCGCGGCCCGCAGCAGCTGCGAGGTCGAGCCGACCACGTCCGCCAGCGCGATGACCGCCGCAGGGCTTTCCGGATGAACCAGCACGGGGGCGTCGGGCTGCTCTGCCTTGAGCAACGCGAGTTCCACCGCCCTGAACTCGTCGTGCACGATGCAGGCGCCCTGCCAGAGCAGCATGTCGGCGCCAGTCTGCTCCTGGACATAGCGCCCAAGGTGCTTGTCAGGGGCCCACAGAATTTTCCTCCCCTGGTCGCGCAAGTGTCGCGCAATGTCCAGCGCGCAACTCGACGTCACCACCCAGTCTGCACGTGCTTTGACCGCGGCGCTGGTGTTGGCATACACGACCACCGTGCGGTCGGGATGCTGGTCGCACCAAGCCGAGAAAGCGTCCGCAGGGCAACCAAGGTCGAGCGAACAATTGGCGTCGAGATCGGGCATCAGCACGCGCTTGTCAGGTGAAAGCATCTTCGCCGTCTCGCCCATGAATCGCACCCCGGCCACGATCAGGGTAGATGCGGGATGACGCGCGCCGAAACGTGCCATTTCCAGAGAATCGGCGACGATGCCACCGGTGGACTGCGCAAGGTCCTGCAGGTCGGGGTGCACGTAGTAATGCGCCACCAGCACTGCGTCCTGCGCGGCGAGACGATCACGGCACTCCGTCAGCAGCGCGACCCGTCGTTTCGCGTCGGGTTCGCCCGGCACGCGCGCCCATGCTTGGGCTGTGCTGCACACAGGAGTCTGGAATTCGATGGGGAACGTGGCAGCCATGTTCATCAGAGGCCAAGAAATTGCTTCGTGAATCGGTGGAAACGCGTGTCGCGGACGCAGAAGCCCTGCCCTCAGACGCCGTCAAAGCGCATCGAATAATCGATCGCGACGACGTCTTTGGTGAGCTTTCCAATAGAGATGCGGTCGACGCCGGTTTCTGCAAGAGTGCGGACCGTCGAAAGGTCCACCCCCCCCGACACCTCAAGCTCGGCACGCCCGGCGTTGAGAGCGACAGCTTCACGCAGTTGCGCCAGGTCCATATTGTCGAGCAGGATCATGTGCGCACCGGCACGCAGGGCTTCACGCAACTGCGAGAGCTGCTCGACTTCGATCTGCACGAACACACCCGCGGGGGCGAGCTCGTACGCGCGTCGCAGCACGGCATCGATACTTCCCGCTGCAGCAATGTGGTTTTCCTTGATCAGAATGCCGTCGTACAGCCCGATGCGATGATTGTGACCGCCGCCGACACGCACGGCATATTTCTGCGCCACCCGCAGTCCTGGCAGGGTTTTTCGTGTGTCGACGATACGCGCGCCGGTCCCGGCGACCGCTTCGACGTATTGCGCGGTGCGCGTTGCGACTCCCGAAAGGAGTTGAAGGAAGTTGAGCACCGTGCGTTCCGCGGTGAGCAGGGCGCGCGCCGGACCCTCGAACGCAACCACGATCTGGCCGGGCGCGACCCTGCCACCCTCCTCGACGTGCCAGGCCACCCCGGCGCCCGGATCCGCGGCGCGGATCGCTGCCTGCACCCAGGGCCGGCCGCATACCACCGCGTGCTCGCGTGCGATGATGCGGGCGCGAGCACGCGTGCCCTGCCCGATCAATGACGCCGTGAGGTCACCGCGCCCGACATCCTCCGCGAAGGCTCGCTCGACGTCGCGCGCCGCGACCGACTCCAGATCACGATCCTGATCGTCCATGGTTCTGTGACACCGTTGTGAATCCGTGAGTGTAAATCGCGGCAACGGCGGGCGCCGGGGCCGCGCGCTGCGCCGGACACGCGACGGCGAGCGTGTGGTTTATTGACCCTGCGCAATCTGAACATTCACTTTTGCGCGGTTCATGTGCCGAAGATCCTGATTTCTCGTTGATGATGCGTATTAACCCCTGGTTGACAACCATATATCAGTGGGCGCTAATATTGAGCACGATCAAGGAACATGCCATGGACACTGCCGTCGATTTCGCCCGAATCCCTCTCGAAACATTGCGAGGAAGCTGCTCCGGGCCGGAGCAAGGGCGACGCGTTGCCCAGTCCGAGGTGATGAATGCATGGCGCGGCGCGGCCGACTGCCGCAACTGTGGCGTGCGGCGTATCGCCCTGTTCGGTGCGCTGGGAATGGAAGACTTCAACCGCATTCATCAGGTCATCGACGACATGCAGTTTTCGTCGGGACAGATGCTGTTCAGCGAGGGGCGGCGCGGTGAATGGCTGTTCACCATCAAGACCGGGTTCGTCAAGCTTGAACGGGTACTGCCCGACGGCAACCACCGCATCACCCGCGTGGCCAAGCGCGGCGACCTCATCGGCCTGGAAAGCTTTATCCAGCAACCGTATCTGCACCATGCCTCGGCGATTGGCGCAGTGCGGGTCTGCCGCATTCCCGTCGACGTGATTCGCAAGCTCGAAGAAAGCATCCCGAACCTGCGTCAGGAATTTCTCGAGCGTTGGCACCAGGCGTTACGCGAAACGGATGAATGGGCGCTTTTGCTCGGCTCCGGCACGATCCCGTCGCGGATGGCGCGGCTGTTGCTGAAGCTTGCCGAGCCCGAACTCAACGACACCATCACGCTACCGAAACGCAGCGACCTGGGGGCCATGCTCGGCGTCGCTCTCGAGACTGCCAGCCGTGTCATCGCGCAATTCGAACGCAACGGCCTGGTCGAGCACGTCGGCCCGCGCCTGTTTCGCATCAACCGCGAGGGACTGGCGGCGCTCGTGACGCCGCCAAAAGCGCTCGCGCGCGCCGCCGCAGCGGGACGCTGACCGAATGACTCAGTCGGCGTCGGCCCAGCGGGTAATGGCCTCCCACTGTGCCAGATCCTTCGCCGCCTGACCCGGGCTGAGGTCCCACAGCGTCAGCCCATGCGCGGCCATATGCGCATAACCCGTCGTTTGCCGCAACATGCCGAGCACCGGGTATGGAAGCTGGGCAAAGAACTCCCGCAGGTGCTCCGCGGCGCGTGTGCGTTCGTCGACCCGGATGCCAACGAGACCGATGCGAAGGCCTTTGAGCTTGCGGTCGTCAGCAATCTTGTCAATGAATTCCTTCGCCGCGTAGATGTCGAACACTGAGGCCTGCACCGGGACAAGGAGACGGTCCGCCAGACGCAGCACATCATCGAAGCGCCATCCATGCAGACCCGCGGGGGTATCGATCACGACGTGTGTCGTCCCTTCGGGTGGGCGGGCGATATAGTCGGGTCCCAATCTCCAGGTAGAGATGGCGGGCGCCGCCTCCGGCCGCAGCGATAACCAGAGCTTCGACGATTGCTGGCGGTCGGCATCGCCCAGCATGACCTGATGCCCCTGATTGGCCCAATACCCCGCCAATTGCGTGGATAAAGTGGATTTGCCAACCCCTCCCTTGGGATTTGCAACGACAACGACTGGCATCTGCCAAACTCCTTCATCGGGCACCGGCCCGCACACAAATGCCAACTTTAAGCGAACTCGCTGACAGGAAGCCGGGTTTGCGCGCCAAACTTCAGACGATGGCGCAAGCCTGCTCAAAACTCAACCGCGGTCCGCGGGGGTGGACTCCGGAGGGGTCACCCCATCCGAGATTGCAGATGAAGTTCGCGCGCACGCTACTGCCGGCAAAAAACGCCGCGTTCACGGCCGCGGCGTCGAAACCGCTCATCGGACCGCAGTCGAGGCCGAGGGCGCGCGCTGCCAGGATCATGTAACCACCCTGGAGACTGGCGTTGCGCAGCGCCGTGGCGGCAATGAGCTCGGGCTGCCCCTCGAACCAACCGCGCGCGGCGGGCTGATGCGGGAACAACTCGGGCAGCCGCTCGTAAAACGTTGTATCCATGCCGATGATGACATTCACTGGAGCCGCGACAGTCTTGGCCCGGTTGGCCTCGCTCATGCATGGCGCCAGGCGCGCTTTCGCCTCCGCGGAGGTAACAAACACCAAACGCGCCGGCGAGCAGTTGGCCGACGTCGGCCCCCACTTCGTCAACTCGTACACGGCGTGCAGCAATGCGGTGGGCACCGGATCAGGGCGAAAGCGGTTGTGCGTGCGAGCACCGAGGAACAGTTGTTCGAGACTGGATTCCGGTAGGGACGAGGCCATTGTTTGCTCCTGGAACGTTTGACACCCTGATCTTGCATCAAAGGCACAATACGCGCAGTTTCTCCTGGATCCAAGCCTATGTTCAATCCAAGCAAGGACGAAGTCCGGCGCTTTTTCATCGATGCCTGGGCGCGGCGCGCCAGCGGCGTCCTCACACCGCTGGAATTGGTCGCCGTGGACTGGATCGGGCAGCATCCGGAGTATCACGACGAGATCTCGGCGCCCGACGCACTGGCGCACGACTACGGTGTCGAGCAGGGGCGCAGCAACCCCTTCCTCCACCTGTCGATGCACCTCTCGATCCATGAACAGGTGTCCATTGATCAACCTCCGGGCATCCGCCAGGCGTTCGCATTGCTGGCGGCACACGAGGACGTGCATGAAGCCCATCACGCCATCATGGAATGTCTGGGACAGATGCTCTGGACCGCGCAACGCAGCGGCCTCGCTCCCGACGGTGATACCTACGTCGATTGCGTACGTCGACGTGCCACCCGCGACCGCGGGCCGGCGCGATGACCAGTTGCCACCGCATGCGGTGGCGGCTGGTTTTACCAGCGAGGACGGCCGTGATCGGCAATCGCGTCGTGGGCGTCGAACTGCGGTGAAAATGCACCATGATGGTCCATTTCCAAGTCGAGCATGCGGCGCTCGAGGTCCGCAATATCGGTTGAATGGGCCAGATAGTCTTCGTCAAGACGCTGCTGCGCATCGATGTCGAGGAGAGCGTGAAGAAACTTCCGGAAAGCTTGCATGATCATTCTCCCCGAAGGGGAGCCAGTGATTAGGGTTAACCCTAATCTAGGCCCGATTGACGCGAAATTCAAGGTCATGTTGCCAGGACGTGCAACAAATCAGCCTGGGTATCGCTGCCAGCGTGGTCAGATCGCAGACAGAGGCATTGCTGCATAGCAACACGAACGGTGTGGGCTTTTCGCGGTTGCTGAGAAGCTGCTAAATTAGGGTTAACCCTAAATCACGAAGAGGCTTCCCAGCAGGGAGATCCACCATGCGCACCGTCAAACAATTTCTGCACAAGGTTTTTCCAGGTCTTGCGTCACAACTGGAACGCAACGAGCGCTATCTGGCGCAGTCTGTCGATGCGGCAGACCTCGAGCGTCGGCAACACGAACTCGAGAACGGCGATCTCCAGCGCGCGCCGTTTCTGCCGAGAGCGACCGTGCGAGGCGCTACAGCCTGGAGGCCGATGTGGTGACCACCGGCCACAGCCGGGACCCTGCTTGCGTGTTTTGCACGCCACCGCACGACGATGCAGCAACAAGCCCCGACACCGCCGCCGTCTTCAACCTCGCTTTGGCCGTCAGGACGCTGCTGCGCGCGCCGTTTGATGCGATGCGCGCGTACTACGCGAGCGCCGTTCGCGCCGGCGTCATCGAGCGCTCCAAAATCGGTTCGGCGCGGTTTGAGTGCAAACTGGCCGCCCTGGAGCGTGCAGCACTCGGGCCGTTGGCGCGGAGGGTTTGATCTCGCGTCAGCAGAAACACCAACAGTTCCTGCTCGATGTGAGAGGATTGCCTCAACCTGCATCAGGTTTTCCCCTCCGCCTTGACTTGCGACCATTTCGCGCCGCGTCCCTTTCCTGTTGGGGCAATCACCCCCTCGGCCTTCATGGCGCGCAGGATCACGCGCACCATGTCGCGGCTGATGCCGGGGCAGGCTTCCTCGATCTCCGATATCGAGAAGGGCAGTTGGCGTTTGAGAATCTCAGAGCGAACGCGGTCACCCTTGGCGCCCCGGCCGCGTTCGATGGTGCCCACGCGCTCTTCAAATTCCTTGTAGGCGCGCAACAGGGCACCCCAGAAGTAGTCGAGCCACGGGGCGATGTTGTGTGCAGCTTCGTGCCAGCCCTGGGAGCTGGCTTCCAGCGTTTCGTAGTAGCTCTCCTTCGACTCTTCGAAGATGCGCTCCAGGCTGATGAAGCGGCCCACCGCGTAGTCGAAGTGGTAGAGCAACTGCAGGGTCAGCAGTCGTGCCATGCGGCCGTTGCCATCCGGGAATGGGTGGATGCAAAGGAAGTCGAGGATGGCCAGCGACACCAGCACCAAGGGGTCTGCCAAGTGCTGGTCCAGGGCCAAGCGGTAGCGCGCGATCAGGTCAGCCATCGCGATGGGCGTTAGGTGCGCGGCAACCGGACGAAAGCGGATGCGTGAGCTGCCATCGGGGTGGCGCTCGACGATGTCGTTGCTGGTGGCCTTCCAGTGCCCGCCTGGTTGGGGCATGTAGCGGTACAGCATGCCGTGCAGCTGCAAGACCGTGCCTTCGGAAAACGGCATCTGCTCGCCGCTCTCATGGATCAGACCGAGGGCATCGCGGTAGCCTGCCACCTCTTGCTCGGAACGGCTTTGCGGCGTGGCATTCTTGAGCACCAGTGATTTGAGCCGGTGCGCGGCGACGACCACGCCTTCCAGGCGGTTCGACGACTCGGTGGACTCGACCACTGCCACTTGTCGCAGGTCGCTCAGGACCTCCGGCGATTGCGCCACGAAGAGCTGCTGCTTGCCCCTGTACTCACCCAGGGCGCGCAACGTCGCCAGCTGCTGCGCGTCGAAGCGCAGCTTGACGAGGTAGTCTTGCAAGAGTGATTGCATGCGGCAGCATCCCGACGAGGAAAAATGGGGTAATACTACTGCGAATTGGGGTATTTTGGATCTTCATTGCCCCAATAACTCGATGTTTACCCCAATTGGCCCTGTCGGATCAGCTAGCGGACTCTGGTTCGTCGAGGTTTGGCATCCGCCCCCATTGGTGCCTGAGGCAATACGCCGTCACGGTGTACGGGTGCGAAGGCCACAAGCAGCCAGCTAAGCGCTGTACCTCTGCAGAGAAGTTCATGGCGCTCGCGACCTGAACGACGACAGGGGTCTCGGCCGTGCCGGGCAACAGCGCCTTGATCATCGACAACGCCACCGCCGGTGACGGCACCCCAAGCGCCCCAGCTCGTCGTGAAATTCCAGGCCAATTGGCTGCGCCATGACGCGCTGCGCGGCTCCGAGCGGCCGCTTTTCTGCGTCACCATCAGGCTGCAGAAAATTGTCTGGACAGCATCGCTACGCGCCCCATCACGCATCGACCAGGAACCTGGGCGCGAACAACCTTAACGAGCAATCAGTCGGGGCCATCGGCTTGCCTCCTGGAAGGGCTTCGGCCCCGCTCGACGCGTACAGACATTGTTTGCGGGTACCTACGGAACGAATCCGTATGGCGTAGCTGTCGTTGGTACGACTGAGCTTCGGCTTGAAGTCCTGTTCCTTGAGCTCGGCGACGTACGCCTTGAGTTTACGGCGAGGCCACGACCGCAAATCTGCCACCAATTTGCCACTAAAGGTCTCGGAAACGACGAAGCCCCGACAAGCGGGGCTTCGTAAGTTCCTGATTCCTCAGGGAAATCTGGTCGGGGTGAGAGGATTCGAACCTCCGGCCTCTACGTCCCGAACGTAGCGCTCTACCAGGCTAAGCTACACCCCGAATTTTTCGCCGCCTCGCCTGTCGACAATCCGGCAAAGCATCGAAGTGTATCAGAGCAAGATCGCTCTGGCTAGAAGCGAAACCGCCTTGCCTACGGCTGGTTTGGCGCGGGGAAGGCCGGCAGTGCGACCACCGCTTGTCTGAATGAACAAAGCCCGCCGATGGCGGGCTTTGTTCATTCAGACGCAACCGCCAGCGATTCAGCGCTTTGCTGCGTGCCCGTGGTGCGCGTGCAAGGTGTGCAGATACGCGACGATGGCCTCCGCCTGCGGCTGGCTGAGGCGACCCTCCCATTTCGGCATCGGCGCATCGAGACGATCACCATCCTCGTCCCTGGCTTGCAAAATGGCGCGCAGAATCAGCGCGTCGTTCTCATGGTAGGTGTGCTCGAGCCCTGGGGCCTGCAAGTCAGCCGACACCGCGTGCGCGAAATGGACACCGCCGTGCCCATCAGCACGATGGCAGGAGGCGCAGTGCGCGTTGTAGAGCTTGTGGCCGAGGGCAATCTGCTGCGCATCCGTGCCGGCCGCGAAGGCCGCCGGGGCCGACCACAGCGTCATGGTGGCAGACAGCGCAAACATCGCGGCGGTGGTGAGGGATTTGAATTTCATAGGTGTCCAGAAAACGACGAGCTTGTGCGTTGAAAAAAGGTTACGAAGGTCCCGATACCATCGATACGGTCGGCCACGCATGGCCGACCGTATCGAGGTCAGAAGCTGAGGGATGCTGACAAAAAGACCGCGCGCGGTGCACCCGGGTTTGCGATGATGTAGCCACCGTTGGGTGTCTGGAAATAGCCACCCTTGGAAATGTACTCCGTCGAGTTGTACTGCTTGTTCAGCAGATTCATCACGCTGAGGCTGACAGTGGCAACCTGTGCACCCGGAATCATGTGTGCGAGCCCGGCGCTGCTGTACTTGACCTTCAGGTTCAACAGGTTGTAGCTCGGATTCTGCTGGGTCGACGGTCCGCCTACAGTGTTGTCATAGAGGTAGGAGGCGCCGTTGTACTGGTCCCACAGCGTGGTGTCGATGACGCCATCGGGACGGAAATAGCGGTACGTGACCCCGAAGTTGGCGGTGAGCTTGGGCGCGTTCGAGACCGGCATGCCGTTGAAGCTCTGGCCTGAACTGAAGTTCACATACGAGTCCCAGTTGCTGGTCAACCAGCCCACGTTGGCGAACCCCAGCCACTGGCGATTCACATTCGCGCGCAACTGCAGATCAGCCCCCGTCAGAGTGGCCGAACCACCTCCGAAGATGGTTTGATTCGGGTTGTTGGGGTTGCTGTACCTGATGGTCTGGTTCGTCAGCTGCGTGCGGAACACGTCGATGCTGGCGTAGACGTCGCGCAAGCCTGCCCACTCCTTGCCGTCGTAGCGCAGACCCATGTCATAGGTTTTTGCTTTGACCAGCTGCAGCAGGGCCAGGTTCGGCGCCACCGCGCTACCGGTATCGTAATTGCTCTCGCTTGGGTTGTGATACGCGATACCGTAGCTGCCAAACGCGCTCAACTCGGGGTTGATCGCAAGATTGGCACTGAGCGAGGGCTCAACCTTGTGAAAACTGGTTGAAACGTCAGGACTTGGATCACCGGCGGTCGAGGCCACGCCGAGTGCGGTTGTCTCTCCCAGGCTGCCGTTGGAGAAGTTGGTCTCGAAATTGACAAAACGGACCCCGGGAACAATCGTCAGACCGGTGGTGGGGGTGACGGTGTCCTGCAGGAACGCTGCCCAGTACTGGTTGGTCGTCGTGTTCAGCGAAACACTGTTGCCACCTGTGTTGATGTCAGCCGCAGTGAGGCCATTGCCTTCCAGACCGATGCCGGGGCGCGGGGTGTAACCGATGTACTGGTTGGTCGAGCGGGAATTGATGAAGTACCCGCCGTAGCTCAGCTTGTTCCATGGGTTGATGGTTTGATCGAAGGCCAGGCGATCACCAAATGTCAGCGAATGCTCGATGTAGTACTCGCCATTCGCGCCGCCGGTCAGGTAGTAGTTCTGCCGGTAGTGATTGATGTTGCCGTTGCGGATCCATGCGGTGTTCGACATCTTCAGGTCCGGCGCCAGATTCAGGCGCAGACGACCCCAGTACATATAGTCGACCACATAGTTGTGCTTCTGCCATACCGTGGCCGGCAGGGTCGAATAGAAGCCGCTGGTCTGCTGGCTGTAGATCGGACCGATCGCGTTGCCTTGACCGTCGGTGCCGTTCATGCCGATGCCACTGGCAGTGGCCGCGGCGCCGCTGATCGGGATCATATTCGGCCGGTGCTCGTCGTTCTGCACCGCGTAGGCACCGAAGCTCAGCGACCCGTTCTGCAAGGATTTCCGGGTCTTGGCGTATGCCTGCAAGGTATGGGATGGCAGATTGCTGACACCATCGCGAATCGCGTGGCTGTTGGCATTGGCAACGCCGAAGACGGAAGACCATCCATTGTGATCGCCCGTCTGGTGCACCACGGACTCGACACCGGTATGGAAGCTGCCGTACGACAAGTCGACCTTGGTGTGCGCGTGCGCGCTCGGCTGCAACGGAATGAAATTGATCGTGCCGCCCAGACTGTTGTACCAACGCTCGCGCGCGTTGCCCGGACCTTGCACAGCGTTGATGCCTTGCATCAATGCGCCGATCGGCACTTCGGGAGAGTGCCAGCCGGTCCCTTGGACCAGACTGTTGAGAGGGACGCCGTCCAGTTCAGCGGTGATGGCATTGGTTGCCAGATCGCCGGGAATCGAGTTGTAGCCGACCTTGACGCCACGCATCGAAATCTGCGAGCGCGAAGACACGCTGCTCGCGTTGTAGCTGGTGATCCGCACGTTCGGCAGAATGGAGAGCGCCTGCATCCCGCCACCATCCGGACCGAAAAGGTCGATCTCGGACTTGGTCACAGCCTTGACCGCCTGGGTCGAGTTCTTCAGCTGTTTGCGGTTGTAGACCTTGCTGGAGAATTGCTTGTTCTTTTGCGGTGCGCCGACGTTGGCGCTGCTTTGCACCGACCCCAGATCGGTGGGAGCGGCCTGAGCCTGGGCGGTCGACGCGATGACCAGCAACACAGCCTGGGACATCAGGGTCAGTCGGAAGGACTGCTTGTTCATGCTTACTCCAAGAATTGCGACGGAATGCCGGGTGGCCCAACGGGTTCAGTCCGCCATTACAAGGACGTGACATGAAAGGGTCATGGCACAACCCTATCCCGTTCCTATCCAAACCACGAATGCTGCGTCGCGCGCCCTTGCCAGGGCGGCATCATGCAGATCAATGCGGACTCAAGCCTCGAGCAGCGGGTTCGGCGCACGCAATTGCCAGCGGTAACCAACGCCATGCAAGGTTTGCAGACAGTCGCCAAGATTGACCTGTCGCAACAGGCGGCGCAAGCGCGCCACCGCATTGTGCAAAGCCTGGTCACCGGCAGAGGCTGGAATATCCAGCGCCATTCGCAATCTGGCGATGCTGAGCACGCGGTCTGGATTGCGCGCGAGAGTAGCTAACAAGCGCAGGGACTGCGGGGGCACCGCATGGCGTTGGCGCTGGCACTGCATCTCGCCGGCAGCAACCAGCAGGGTGACACCCTCGCCGAGGGCCAGATCGCCATCCACGGAACTGAACAACCGATCACGCAGTCGTTCCAGCTGCAGCCTCACCAGCGCCGGTGACGTCTGGCGCGGCAGCACGAGATCCGCCCCGGCCCGAAACAGCATCGCGGCGGTCGTGCCGGCGAGGTCATCGACGAGCACCAGCACGACGACATCCCCCGCGCAATCGAGCTGCCGCACCTGCATCAACCACGTATAGATGCTTTGCTTGGATCCTTCAGTGCAGCAAATCACCACCCCCCAGGCCCGACCCAGCCGCAGGTGCTTCAAGGCTGAATCGGGATCGAATACTTGCGCCGTTGCCGCTGGAAACGGGTCATCCTCGTCGCTAAAACGCACATGCAGCAGCGCGTGCGTCCTGTCGCCGCCAAAACCGGCGAACAGGGTTGACCCATGCAACAGCGAGACACCTAGCGCATGGACGGACTGCGCTGCCTGCAGCAGTTGAATATGCATGGGGAATGTGCCAGGATCAAAAAGGCCATTTCATGACTTGTGGGTGACAAGGTCGTGACAGCGCGCATTCCTGACACAGCAAGGTGTTGTTTTTCGATGCCCGACGGCTCGTGCGGCGCGCCCCTCGGCTGTCGACACCGGGGTCGTCCGCAAGCATCCTGGTCGACCATCACAACGGCCCGCCTTCGCCCACTTTCCGATACACCGAGGCGAACCTGCCCTGTGCCGCAACGCCGAAGTCCCCCGGCGCATACTGCAGCAACCAGTCGCCTGCCTGCCCGCGCAGCAGATCTCCTCCCGGAGATCGGGCCACACTGAATGGTTCGATCATCTGCTTGGCCAGCACCGGCCGCGGCCTGGCCGCATAGCGCCCGTCCTGCCACATCCCGGTTCCCGACAGCGGCTGATACTTGTCTTCGAAACGCGCGCGCGCGACCGCCCACCGGCTGCCGGTGGTGCCCGTGACCAGTGCGTCACCCGCAGCGTAACGATTCGGCCCTTCCAAACTTTGCAATTCGCCGCTTTCGCGCGCGAAATGCACAGTCACCAGCTCCGTCTTGATGTAGCGTGCCGCGTCCGGGTCGGTTGTCAAGTCAACGTTCTGCAGTTCAATCATGCGCGACCCCGCAGCGGCGGCACTCAGGCGCTGCGTTGCAATGAGTAATCACAAAGATCGTGCAAAGCCTGTCGCTCGATGCCGTGCGGGAGGTCGGCCACCGCGAGACGCGCACGGTCCAACTCCGCACGCGCGACGGTATGCACCTCGCCAATGGCATCGCAGGCTCGGACGATGTCAAGAATGCGTGGCAGATCCTCGACGCGACCTTTGCGGATGGCGTGCTCGATGCGTGCCCGATCAGCGGCGTCGCTGCGCTGCATGGCGACGATGAGGGGAAGCGTCGGTTTGCCTTCGCGAAGGTCGTCACCAACGTTCTTGCCCATGTCACCAGCATTGCCGCTGTAGTCAAGCGCATCGTCGATGAGCTGGAATGCCGTGCCGAGCGCACGTCCGTACGTCGCCGCCTGGTCTTCACGCACGGCATCGCACCCGGCGAGCACGGCGCCAATACGGGCGGACGCCTCGAACAAGGTCGCGGTCTTGTAGTAGATCACCTGCATATAGCGACCGACATCGATCGCGGGATCATGCATATTCATCAACTGCAGGACTTCGCCCTCGGCGATGACGTTGGTCGCGTCAGCGAGGATTTGCAGCACCCGCAGGCTACCCGCCTCGACCATCATCTGGAATGCGCGCGAGTACAGAAAATCTCCTGACAGCACACTTGCTGCGTTGCCGAAGGTCGCGTTCGACGTCTTGCGTCCCCGACGCAGTTCGCTCTCGTCGACGACATCATCGTGCAACAGGGTTGCAGTGTGAATCAGCTCGATCACCGCGGCCAAACGGTGGTTGAGAGGCCCGTCATAGCCATGGGCGCGTGCAATCAGCAACAGAAGTGCCGGGCGCAGTCGCTTGCCGCCCGCTGCCACGATATAGGTCCCGATGGCGTTGATCAACTGCACATCGGACACCAGATTGGCGCGTATCGCGGCATCGACATCGCGCATGTCGCCTGCAATGGGCGCGAGGATGGTTTGGATCGGAACGGTCACGACGAGCGCAATGGGTCGGGCGGGCGCAGATGCCTGCGAAGGGGAGAATCGGAAGGCATTCTATCCAGACCCCGGCACGGGATGCCCTGCCCGGCCCCGCACTTGCGGCAGCGGCTGGCTTTTCATGCATTTTCTGATAGACTACTGCGTTTCCGCGCGCTTGAGCACAGCCTGCCGGGCACGGAGTCAGGTGTTGATTGCGGTCAATGCCAGATCTGGCTGGGCCAGGAGTTGGACCCGCTGGCTGGCCAAAATCCGGGCCAAGGTCCAGGCCAGGATGGGCCGGCCCCGACTGGGGCAGGTCTGCGGTGGGTGCATCGCAAGTTTGCGGAGTTTTACGCGGCGTGCGCCTGAACGGCGTCTTCCGCATCATCAATCCAGGAGTATTTCCATGTATGCGGTCATAAAAACCGGCGGCAAGCAGTATAAAGTTTGCGCCGGCGAAAAGATCAAGGTAGAACAGTTACCCGCAGACATTGGCCAGGACATCGTGCTCGACCAGGTACTCGCCGTTTTCGACGGCGCGGACATCAAGGTCGGAACCCCGCTGGTTGCGGGCGCGACGGTGAAGGCCAAAGTCTTGGCCCATGGTCGTGGCGACAAGGTGCATATTTTCAAGATGCGCCGTCGCAAGCACTACCAGAAGCGCCAGGGTCACCGGCAGAATTACACCGAGCTGCAAATCGACAGCATCGCAGCCTGAGTCAGCGGAAGGAGTCAAAGACATGGCACAGAAAAAAGGCGGCGGCTCGACGCGCAACGGCCGCGATTCGGAAGCCAAGCGACTGGGCGTGAAAGCGTTTGGTGGCGAAGCCATCCCGGCGGGATCCATCATCGTGCGTCAGCGTGGCACGCGCTTCCACGCCGGCGTCAATGTCGGCATGGGCAAGGACCATACGCTGTTCGCGCTGGTCGATGGCCGGGTGAAGTTTGGACACAAGGGCGAATTCAATCGCCAGTACGTCAACGTCACCCCGCTGGAGTCGGCCGAGGCCTGAGTCCTGCAGTGCAGGCGCTCGCTTGGGTGGGCGCCACCTAGACATCACCCTCAAGCCCCGGCTTGCGGCGCTGGCGAAACGGCGAGCGCATGCAACCCGGGGCTTGTCCTTTGAAGGTCGCAGGGACGACTTCCTGCCGCCCTTCCTCTCCAGTCTGCGTGAGGCACCCCGTGAAATTCATCGACGAAGCGCGTATCGAGGTCGTTGCCGGCAATGGCGGTAATGGCTGCGTGTCGTTTCGGCGCGAAAAATTCATTCCGTTCGGTGGGCCTGACGGAGGCGACGGCGGCCGCGGGGGCAGTGTCGTGGTCGAGGCTGATTCGAACCTCAACACGCTGATCGATTTTCGCTATCAACGCCTGTTCCGGGCCCGCAACGGCGAGCAAGGGCGCGGCTCGGACTGCTTCGGCGCGGGCGCTGAGGACACGTTGTTGCGTGTACCGGTTGGAACCGTGATCCGTGACGAGGACACCGGCGAGGTCGTCGCCGACCTCACCAAGTCGGGCGAACGCGTGGTCGTCGCCCGCGGTGGCCAGGGTGGCATGGGAAACCTGCGCTTCAAGTCCAGCACCAACCGCGCGCCGCGCCAGAGCACGCCGGGCGAACCCGGTGAGCAGCATCGCCTCCACCTGGAACTCAAGGTGCTCGCAGATGTCGGCCTTCTGGGCATGCCCAATGCGGGAAAGAGCACCCTCATCACCGCGGTCTCCAACGCGCGTCCGAAGATCGCCGACTACCCCTTCACCACCCTGCACCCGCAGCTTGGTGTGGTGCGCGCAGGCGAAGGGCGGAGTTTCGTCATCGCCGACATTCCGGGGTTGATTGAAGGTGCCGCGGAGGGAGCAGGCCTGGGGCACCAGTTCCTGCGCCATCTGCAGCGCACGCGCGTGCTGCTGCATCTGGTCGACATCGCCCCCTTCGATCCTGACGTCGACCCGGTGAAAGAGGCCCGCGCAATCGTCGCCGAACTGAAGAAATACGACGCTGATCTGGCGGCGAAGCCGCGCTGGCTGATCCTCAACAAGATCGACATGGTGCCGATCGACGAACGTGGGGAGCGTATCGCATCGATCAAGCGCAGACTGCGCCACAAAGGTCCCGTTTACGCCATTTCGGCACTGGCGCGCGAAGGCCTCGACCAACTCATCAATGATCTGTACACGGCCGTGCAGCGGGCAAATCCGGATCTCGTGCCAACGACCACACCCGACCCTCGCTTCACGGCCGATGACGACTGACCTCCAACCCCTGCGCTCCGTCATCGCCGGTGCGCGCCGCCTGGTGGTCAAGGTCGGATCCAGCCTGGTCACCGACGAGGGACGCGGCATCGACCACGTCGCCGTCGCGCGGTGGTCGGCGCAAATTGCCGCCCTGCACGATCTGGGCAAGGAAGTCATTCTGGTGTCGAGCGGAGCTATCGCGGAAGGTATGAAGCGTCTGGGCTGGACGCGCCGCCCGCGCGAAATCCCGGAACTTCAGGCCGCCGCCGCCGTCGGCCAGATGGGGCTGGCGCAGGCTTATGAATCCGCCTTCAGCGCGCACGGGCGACACTGCGCGCAGGTGTTGCTGACCCACGCGGACCTCGCCGACCGCGCACGCTACTTGAACGCGCGCAGCACCCTGCTGACCCTGCTCGCGTACAAGGTCGTCCCGGTCATCAACGAAAACGATACCGTGGTCACCGACGAAATCAAGGTAGGGGACAACGACACCCTGGGCGCACTGGTGACCAATCTGGTCGAAGCCGATGCGCTGGTGATCCTGACTGATCAGCCGGGTTTGTTTTCGGCGGATCCGCGCAAAGATGCGTCGGCGACCTTGATTGTCGATGGCCGCGCCGACGATCCATCGCTGGCGGCGATGGCCGGCGGCGCGGGAAGCAGCATCGGCAAGGGAGGCATGCTCACCAAGGTGCTGGCTGCGCGTCGGGCTGCCAAGAGCGGTGCGCACACGGTCATCGCCAGCGGGCGCGAGCCCGATGTGCTGCTGCGTCTCGCCGGCGGCGAATGCATCGGCACCCAGCTGCGCGCCGGCAGCGCCAAGCTGGCCGCACGCAAACAGTGGATGGCGGACCACCTGCAACTGGCCGGGCGCGTCACCATCGACGCTGGCGCCGCGCAACGCCTGCGCGATGGCGGGGCCAGCCTGCTGCCGGTCGGCGTGGTGGAGGTCGCGGGGGAATTCGAGCGCGGCGACGTCATCGCCGTGGATGACGAATATGGCCATGAAATCGCGCGAGGCCTGAGTAACTACGCCGCTGCCGAGGCGCGGTTGATTCGACGCGCCGCCACGTCGCAGATCGAAACGATTCTGGGCTATATCGAGGAGCCGGAACTCATTCACCGCGACAACATGGTCCTCGGCACCTCCTGAGCGCCCCAGGGACGGGCTGCGCCCAGCCCGTCCCCCGTGGGGATTGAGGAAACTTGGGGCGGCCCGGCGTTTCCTCAAGAGCGCCATCAGTCTCTCCCCGAGACTGTACACAGATTGTGCAGCCCTTGCCCACCGGATCCCCACAGTTTGCCCACAGCAGATGGATGGCCCCTCCCGGGCTGATCAGGGCATGACGCGATCACCGTGCAACCCGGCGCGAAGCCGGCGCTCGATGGCGGGAATGTCACCGTTGACGGAGAAGTCCTTGCAAAAATATTGGGTATCAAGCACGGCATGGAGATTGCCTCCACCGCCGACATCCACCCCGATCCACGACGCCGCCGGCACCGGGTCCCAGCGGCGGGCACCGTCATTCCACAATGCGTTCAGGCGCCAGGTTTCATCGGAACAGTTGAATTCCTCGCTGTTCACGTTGTCGACGCCGGAGGCGCTGCGCGCCACCAGGGTATAGCGCAGATGGTTGGCATCGGGACGTCGAAGGCTCGCCAGATCGACGTAGAACCGCATGCTCGCGCTGCCCGGAAACGGTACCTGCACGAGATCTGCCTTGCGCGGTGGGGGTGGCATGACGAACGGCGCGCGCACAACCTTCTGCACCGGGCCGAGCAGGATGGCCGGATCATCGGCGTCCTGGGCGCGCGCCGCCCCACCCACCGTCACAAACGCGCCGAGAAGAATGGACGCCATGAGGCGCTTTCGCACGACCACCGTCATTTGAACAACTCGCCCGATACCGCCTTCGCAGCCGCTTCGGCGCGCGCGTGGCGCACGTTCCCCCGCAGATAACGGGTGCGCGGCTCGACGCGCGGAAGCAGTCGAGAGAGTTCCGACAGCGCCTGCTGGTAGACCTCGCGCTTGAATTCGATGACGGATTCCAAGGGAATCCAGTATTCGTTCCAGCGCCATGCGTCAAACTCCGGGTGGTCAGTGGCACGCAAGCAGACATCGCTGTCGCGGCCGGTCAATTGCAACAGGTACCAGATCTGCTTCTGGCCCTTGTAAATGCCGCGGCTGTCGCGCCGCAGGTACTGCTGGGGAACGTCGTACCGCAGCCAGTTGCGCGTGCGCCCAAGGATGTGGACGTGGGCCTGCTTGAGGCCGACTTCCTCATAGAGCTCGCGGTACATCGCCTGCTCGGGGTTTTCGCCGGCATTGATGCCGCCCTGCGGGAACTGCCACGAATGCGCACTGACCCGCTTCCCCCAGAACACCTGGTTTCTGGCGTTCAGCAGGATGATGCCCACGTTCGGCCGATAGCCCTCGCGGTCCAACATGGCTCACATCCTTGTCTTCTAGAATCCAGTTCTGATTATATGCAGGGCCACGGCCATCGCCGTGCGCCAGCCCCACGTCGCTCCCTGAAGGCCTTCCTCCCATGCGCGCTTCCCGCTTTTTCATCTCCACGCAAAAAGAGGCGCCATCCGACGCCGACATCGCCAGTCAGGCCTTGATGCTGCGCGCCGGCATGATCCGCAAGCTGGCGGCAGGCCTTTACACCTACATGCCCCTGGGGCTGCGTGTCGTACGCAAGGTCGAGGCCATCGTGCGCGAGGAAATGAACCGCGCCGGGGCGCTTGAACTGCTGATGCCCGTCATCCAGCCGGCCGAGTTGTGGCAGGAAACGCATCGATGGGACAAATACGGCCCCGAGCTGCTGCGCATCAAGGACCGGCACCAGCGCGATTTCGTCGTGCAGCCAACCTCGGAGGAGGTGGTGACCGACATTGCTCGCAATGAAATCCGCTCATGGCGCCAGCTTCCGGTTAACTTCTATCACATCCAGACCAAATTCAGGGACGAACGCAGGCCGCGTTTCGGCGTGATGCGCGCCCGTGAATTCACCATGAAGGACGCTTATTCCTTTGATCGCGACTACGCCGGCGCGCAACAAAGTTACCAGGTCATGTTTGATGCATACCAACGCATTTTCCAACGCTTCGGCTTCGATTTCCGCGCTGTCGCGGCAGACACCGGGCAGATCGGCGGGACCATGAGCCACGAGTTCCACGTCATCGCCGACACTGGGGAGGACGCCATTGCCTACTGCCCCGACTCCGACTACGCCGCCAACGTCGAGTTGGCTGAAGCCCTGCCCGCGCAAGACCATCGTGCCGCCCCCTCGCAGCTGCTGCAACGCACCCCGACACCTGGCGCCGCCAAATGTGAGGAGGTCGCGGCGCAGCTGGGGCTGGCGCTTCAGGCGACGGTGAAGTCCGTCGTCATGGCGGTCGATGCGCCCGCCGAGCACAACACGCAGGCCGGGACCGCGTTGATGCTGCTGCTGGTGCGTGGCGATCACCAGGTCAATGAGGTCAAAGTTTCCAAGCTCCCCGGCATGCGCGATGCACGCATGGCCACCGACGTTGAAATCCTCGAATGGTTCGGCTGTCGCCCCGGGTACATCGGGCCGATCGGCACCGCGCGCCCCATGCGCATCATCGCCGATCGCACCGTTGCCAACATGCATGATTTCGTCGTCGGGGCCAACGCGGAGGACGCTCACTTCACCGGCGTGAACTGGGGCCGGGATCTTCCCGAGCCGGAAGTGGCCGACATCCGCAACGTCGTCGTGGGAGACGCGAGCCCGGACGGCAAGGGATGGCTGTCGATCTGCCGCGGCATCGAGGTTGGCCACGTGTTCTATCTCGGCACCCGCTACTCGGCGGAAATGGGTGCGACCTATCTCGACGCGAATGGAAAATCCCAGGTGCTGGAAATGGGTTGCTACGGCATCGGCATCACCCGCATCCTGGGCGCATGCATTGAACAGAATCATGATCCGCGCGGAATGCTCTGGCCCCAAGCCATCGCGCCGTTCGAAGTCGTGGTCTGCCCGATCGGCTATGACCGCATCGAGGCTGTGCGCAACGCCGCCGACGCGCTACTGCAGGAACTGACCGGCGCTGGCCTCGACGCCGTGCTCGACGATCGTGGGGAACGCCCCGGTGCAATGTTCGCGGACTGGGAACTCATCGGCGTCCCGCATCGTCTGGTGGTATCCGAGCGTGGCCTGGCTTCCGGCACCCTGGAATATCAGCATCGCCGCGACACCGCGGCCACTCCCGTGGCGCTGGCGAACGCTGTTGCGCACGTGTGTCGTCGCGGTCAGGCGGCGGCGTGAGGTGAACATGGCGCGAACGCGTCGCCTCGCAGCCGCGCTGGTACTGGCGCTCGGCTGCCTGTCGCGCGCCGAGGCCGGAACCCAGCGCGAGGAACAGCTCGCCGATGCCGTGCGCCTCGCGCTTGCTGGCGAAATCGCCGAGACCCGACTGCCATCGCCGCACTTCGACAACCCGGCACAACTGATCAGGCATGTGTTGTGGATTGCCACCGAATCGACGCGCCTGCGACGCAAGATTCCCGACCGGGCGGCGCGCGAGGCACTGCTCGAAACCGCGTGGTACGAGGCGCGGCGCGCGGGCCTCGAACCCGCGCTCGTTCTCGGGTTGATCCAGGTCGAGAGCGGCTTCAACAAATACGCGGTTTCGCGCGCCGGGGCGATGGGCCTGATGCAGGTGATGCCGTTCTGGACCCACCAGATTGGCGACGGCAATGCGCTGACCTTGTTCCGCATGCGTGTCAACCTGCGCTACGGCTGTGTCATTCTGCGGCACTATCTCGACGAGGAGCACGGGGACCTGTTCCTCGCCCTTGGACGCTACAACGGCTCGCGCGGTCGCGCAGCGTATCCGGATGCCGTACTCGCGGCACGCCGCGCATGGGTGATCAATGCCAGCGCGACGCGGGTGGCCATCCGCGCGCCGTGATGACATCCGGTCCGTGCTTCAGCGCCGCGGCATTCCGGCGCCACCCATGCGCTGCATCAACTTGAACATTTTGCTGCCGCGCATCTTCTTCATCATGTCGCGCATCTGGGTGAACTGCGCGAGCATCCGGTTGACCTCCTGCACTTGCACACCTGATCCGCTCGCAATGCGACGCTTGCGCGACGCTTTGATCAGGTCAGGTTTGCGCCGCTCAAGTGGCGTCATTGCACAAATGATTCCCTGCATGCGACGCGCGTCACGTTCCGCGCGGTCCATGTCAGCCTGACCGGCACGCGCCTGAAGTTCCGCGGGAAGTTTGTCCATCATGCCCTGCAGGCCGCCCATCTTGTTCATCTGGCGCAGCTGCATCAGAAAATCGTCGAGGTCAAACTGATCACCGGACTTGACCTTTTGTGCCAGCTGCTGGGCGGCTTCCAGATCGACGGTGCGCTGCGCCTGCTCGACCAGCGCCAGCACGTCACCCATGCCAAGAATGCGGTCGGCCATGCGCGACGGATCGAAGGCTTCGAGTCCGTCGATCTTCTCCGAAACTCCCGCAAACTTCACCGGCGCACCGGTCACATGGTGCACCGACAGGGCAGCACCGCCGCGCGCATCGCCGTCAAGCTTGGTGAGGACCACGCCTGTGAGGGGTACGGCGTCATGGAAAGCGCGGGCGGTGGCCAACGCATCCTGGCCCTGCATTGCATCCACCACGAACAAGGTTTCCACTGGCTGCAAGGCGGCGTGCAGGGCGGCGATTTCATGCATCATGTCGGCATCGACCGTCACACGCCCGGCCGTGTCCACGAGCAGGACGTCGACGTGATGGGCGCGTGCGTACGCGATGGCGCGTCGGGCGATCTCAAGCGGCTTCTCGTCGGGCGTGGACGACAGGAACTCGGCACCCGCCTGCGCCGTGACCATTTCCAACTGCGCAATGGCCGCGGGCCGGTAGACGTCACATGAAACCGTCAACACTTTCTTTTTCTGGCGCTCGATCAGCCACTTCGCCAGCTTGGCCGTCGTCGTGGTCTTCCCCGCCCCCTGCAACCCTGCCATCAACACGACCGCGGGAGGCTGCACCGCCAGATTCAAGCCGCTCACGCCCTCACCCATCAGAGCCGCCAGCTCGGCGTGTACGACGCCAACCAGTGCTTGGCCGGGTGACAGCGAGCCGACCACCTGCTGACCGAGCGCCTTCTCCTTCACGCGCGCAGTGAACTCGCGCACCACGGGCAAGGCGACATCAGCCTCGAGCAGTGCCAACCGCACCTCCCGCAACATATCGGCGATATTCGATTCGGTGATGCGCGCTTCGCCGCGGATGGTCTTGACGACCCGCGACAAACGCTGGGTAAGATTGTTGAGCATGGAGCTGACCTGGAATAGACACGGCGCCCGTTGAAACTGCGCCTGGCGGTTCGACCCGGAGAACGGCACGGCCATTCCCTCGGTTACACTGAATCCATGTGGATTTTAGTCAACGGCATCGCCTTCGCCTTTTACCTGCTGGCGTCGTTCATGGCGCGGCCACGCGCCGGAAGCGCCCCGAGGGCCACCGGCCTGCCAACCCTGCGCGATCCCGCCACCGTCACGATGTTGCTCGCATGGCTGGCCCATGCGGCCACGTTCGGGTTGGTGCTCGATGGTCTGCACGACCCCGACTTTGGTTTCGCCCCTGCGTTGTCGCTCACATTCTGGCTGGTGGCAGCCGTCTACTGGGTGGAAAGCCTGTATTACCCCCTGCAGGGGCTGCGCTCGTGGATCTGCCTGCTGGCAGCAATTTCACTGCTTTTGACCTGGTTTTTTCCGCCTGACCGTCTTGCTCCGCACGGGGCGGGACTTGAATTTTTCCTGCACTGGGCCATGGGGATTGCCGCCTATGGCCTGTTCGCAGCCGCCGTTCTGCATGGCCTGATGCTGTGGTCAGCCGAGCGTGCACTGCATCGACGCAAGGCCAATTTCAAGGCGCTTGGCCCTGCTCTTCCCTTGCTCACGCTCGAAAAACTCACATATCGCCTCGCCGTGCTCGGCTTTGCCCTGCTCAGTGCGTCGCTGATCTTCGCCATTCTTTTCAGCAGTCGACTGTTCGGCCGGCCGTTTGAATTCAACCACCAGACCGTCTTCGGCGTAGCCTCCTGGCTGCTTTTCGCCGTGCTCCTGCTCGGCCGCAGCATCCTGGGGTGGCGCGGACGCGCGGCGCTTCGCTGGCTGTTCGCGGGCTCCGCCCTGCTGCTGCTGAGCTACGTCGGTTCGCGTTTCGTCCTCCAGGTGATCCTGCATCGCTGAGTCCATGCCCACGAGGCCGAGTTCTTGAAGTACGCCGTTCTGTTCATGGTCGTCATTGGGGTGCTGCTGTTCGTCAAACGCGGCCAGCAGCAACGCGCCCGCCAGAAGTCGTCGCAAATGCGCGCGCGACCCATGGCACCCGAACCCATGCATGCGTGCGAGCGTTGCGGAGTCCACGTGCCTGCCAGCCGCTGCGTCTGGAAGGACGGATCGGCATACTGCTGCGATGACCATGCCCGCCTGGGCTGACCTGGGTCGCGACGCCACCGACACCGGCTTCGGCATTCCCGGAAGTGGCGCACCAACCATGCTCGCAGGGGTCGTCGCAGCCGCCACCCCCACGCGCGAGCGCCAGCGCGCCTTCCGTCTGCTCGGGCTGGCGCGGGTGGCAATGGCCGTGCTGCTGTTGGCGTGGTTCCTGTTGACCGCCGATACACCGCGCCGACCAGCCCCCTTCGTAGGGGTGGACCTCGGTCTGGCCTACCTGGCATTGGCGTCATTCCACGTGTTGCTGAGCCTGACGCGCACACGCGCGTTCGGATGGCAGATGCTCGCGGGCGTCGTCACGGATCTGGGAATTTTCGGGTTGATGCAGTTTCTCGGCGGCGTTCCGGCGCGCGAGTTCGTGTTGAGCTACACCCTGCCGGTGCTGGCCGCCGGGCTGTTCGGAACCCTGCGTTTCACACTGGCCACCGCCGCGGGGGTGGCGCTGATTCTGTTGTCGCACGCGCTTTGGACCCAAGGCATGTTGTCCGCCGGCGCGGAGCCGCAGCTCATCGGCGCCGGCTTCGTTGGCGCTGCGTACTTTGCGATGGGAGCGCTGGCGTGGCAACTGTCGCAGCGTCTCGCCCGCCAGGAGGATCGCGCCCGCCGCAGCGAGATCCGCGCCAATCGGCAGCTGGCGATCAATCGTCACGTGCTGCTGGAGCAACCCGACGGCGTGCTCGTGCTCGACGGCGCGCTGCGCGTGGAAACGGCCAACCCTGCCGCGGGCCGCCTGCTCGGACTGCGCGACTGGGAACTCGACGCACCCGGCGCGGAGCCATTGACACGGTATCCGGGCGCCTCCATCCTGGCCGATGCGGTACGGCGGCAGGCTGGCTCGCAACACGAGCCCGTGGTGTTCGACGCCCCCGGAGGCCTGCGGCTCCAGGCCAGGGTGCAACCGTTGCGCAACCTGCCGGGTGGACCGGCATATGTCGTGTTCGTGCAGGATCTGCGCGATGTCACCCAGCAAATGCAGCAGGAAAAGCTCGCGGCACTCGGGCGTCTGGTCGCTGCGGTAGCACATGAAATCCGCAACCCCCTCACGGCAATCTCCCAGGCGAACCAACTTGCCAGCGAACCAGGGCTGAACGCGCCGCAGCGCGCACGCATGAACGCGCTGATCGCGCAGAACGTCGATCGCCTCAACCGCATCGTCGAGGACGTGCTCGACCTGGGCCGTGCCGGCACGCCCGACACCATCGACCTGCAACCGCTGCGCATGCTGCGCGAGCTGCAATCGGAATTTTCCCCGGAGCCAACCGGGCGCATCGCGGTGTTCGCCGACGACCCGCTGGCCACCGTGCAATTCGACCCGCAGCACCTGCGTCGGGTCCTGGTCAACCTCCTCAGCAACGCGTGCCGCTTTGCGAGTGCAGGCGAAGGGGCGATCCGTGTGCGTCTGCGCGGCACACGGCGACTGCGAGAGATCAGTGTCGCCAACGACGGCCCGGTCGTGGCCCCTGAGCTGCGCGCGCAACTGTTCGAGCCGTTTTTCACCACCGACAGCCGCGGCACCGGCCTGGGACTGTATATTTGCCAGGAATTGTGTGCGCGTCATGGAGCGCGCATCGAATACCGTGTACGCCGTGCGCAAGGCCCGAGCGCATTCGGTGAATTCGTCATCCATCCCCAACTCGCGCGACACTCCCCCCGACCATGAACGACACCACGCCCGCGCGCATTCTGGTGGTCGACGATGAACCCGACCTGCGCGAGCTATACACCCTCACCCTTGTCCGTGAAGGGTGGCAGGTCGACGAGGCTGGCAGCGTAGCCGGCGCGCGCGCCCTGCTGGAGCAGCATCGCTTCGACGCCGCGATCGTCGACATGCGCCTTCCCGACGGCAGCGGGCTTGACTTGCTGGCCTGGGCCAGCGCCCAGCGCCGTGGCGAACGCATCATCATGGCGACGGCGTTCGGTAACGCCGCCAACGCAGTGCAGGCGCTCAAGTCGGGCGCATTCGACTACCTGACCAAACCCGTCGACCTGCGCCAGTTGCGCCAGGTCGTGCGCTCTGCACTGACGCAGTCGCAGCCGGCGGCGCAACCCCCGCGGCAGGCTGCCGCGCTCGATGCCATGGTGGGAACTTCAGCACCTATGCGTGCGGTCAAGGATACGCTGGGGCGCGCCGCGCGCGGCATGGCTCCGGTGCTCATCCAGGGTGAATCGGGGACCGGAAAGGAACTTGCGGCGCGCGCAGTGCACGAACTCAGCAACCGCGCCACGGGTCCCTTCATCCCCGTCAACTGCAGCGCGATTCCCGAGCACCTGCTGGAAGCCGAGTTCTTTGGCTATCGCAAAGGTGCATTCACCGGCGCCATGGCGTCGCACGATGGTTTTTTCGTGGCAGCATCCGGAGGAACCCTGTTCCTTGACGAAATCGGCGAGTTGCCGCTGTCGATGCAGGCCAAGCTGCTGCGGGCAGTGCAGGAGCGCAGGGTGCGCGCACTTGGCGAAACCGCTGAGTTCCCGGTCGACGTCCGACTGGTCAGCGCCACCCACCGCGATCTTGCCGCATGCGTGGCTGCGGGAACATTCCGGCAGGACCTTTTTTATCGGCTGAACGTCATCGATCTCGTGCTGCCCCCGCTGCGCGAGCGCATCGATGACTTGCCGGTGCTGGCCGAGGCGCTGCTCGCGCGCATCCGCCGGGACCATGAACGCCCCGGGCTGACGCTCCAGGACGACGCGTTGCACGCGCTCGCCGCGCATTCGTTCGCCGGCAATGTCCGGGAACTCGAGAACCTCCTGCAGCGCGCCGCCGCGCTCGCCGCAACCGATCGGATCGGCGCGGCAGACCTCGCCCTGCCGGGGACCCCGGGCGCGCGGCTCGCACCACGCTCGCCACGCGCCGCCGCCGGCAGCACGCTTTCCATGGAACTGCCCGCGCATCTGGACCAGATCGAACGCGACCTGCTGCTCGACGCGCTGCGCCGCAGCCACTTCGACCGCACCGCGGCAGCCCGGTTGCTGGGCCTCAGTCCTCGCCAAATGCTGTACCGCATGCGCAGGCTCGACGTACCGGATGGCGCCACCGATGCACGCTGACGACCACGCTGGCCTGTTCGCGGCGGGTTGGTACCGCTACGCCGCGCACCACCCTTCGCCGCATGCCGACGCGCGCCCGCGGAACATGCCCGTGGACCTTCTCGTCGTGCATGCCATTTCCCTGCCAGCCGGGGTCTTCGAAGGCACGGCCATCGATGCGCTGTTTCTCGGCACCCTCGACACCGACGCGCACCCGGCGCTGGGCGACTTGCGCGGACTGCGCGTGTCGTCGCATTTCCTCATCCACCGCGACGGCCGCCTTGTGCAGTATGTGTCGTGCGACGCCCGTGCATGGCATGCCGGTGAATCACGGTTCGGGCACCGCGCACGCTGCAATGATTTCAGCATCGGCATCGAACTCGAGGGTACCGATCAGGTTCCGTTCGAAGCGGCACAGTACGACACTCTCGCAGGTGTCACCCAGGCCTTGCTCGAAGCGTATCCGCTGCGTGCGATCGTCGGCCACGCGGATATCGCTCCTCAACGCAAGACCGATCCCGGACCCTGCTTTGACTGGAACCGCCTGCAACGCGCCACCGGGCTTGCCGCCAGCGCATTCCCCTTCATGTCGGGTTGACAAGGGCCACGACGCCGCATCGGGAAATACACTAGCTCTAGGGTCTTGCAACCATCAGAGACCCTATATATAGTGTGAGCAATGCCAGACGGTCACGTCTGATGCCATCCAGAGGCCCTTCTTGCGGCAGCATGATCCCGATGCCATCTTCCAGACCCGCCTGCCTCTCGACCAAAGCCGTCGTCGTTGCGGTCACATCCAACCATTCACGTCCGTCGCGGCCCGCCGCGGAATCAATGTCCAGCCTCGTGACGCGGGCCTCGACGGACCGTCCATTCCATTCAGGAGACCTTGCGTGAACATCGCATCCATGACCCCCGCCGAGCCACAAGCGTCCATTCCGAAGCCTGTCGCCGCCACGCCGCCGGACCAGGCGCAGGACTGGGCCGACTACAAAATCATCCGTCGCAACGGCGCAGTGGTTGGTTTCGAGCCGGCCAAGATCCAGGTTGCCCTGACCAAGGCCTTTCTCGCTGTGCAGGGTGGCCATAGCGCGGTGTCGGCAGCGATGCGCGAGCAGGTCGAGCAACTGACGCAGTCCGTCGTGCGGGCGCTGCTGCGCAGTCGCCCCGGTGGCGGAACCTTCCATATCGAGGATATCCAGGACCATGCGGAGCTTGCGCTCATGCGTGGTGGCCACCATGAGGTCGCCCGCGCTTACGTGCTCTACCGCGAACGCCGTGCCCAGGAACGCGCCCGCACGCGACAGGAGTCACCCGCCGCGGCGACAGTGATGCACGTGGTCGATGCAGGCGTGCGCAAGCCACTGGACCTGGATGCCCTCCAGACCCTGGTGCGCTCGGCCTGCTCCAACCTCGGTGCGGACGTCAAGGCCGAACCCATCCTGGCGGAAACCCAGCGCAACCTCTACGACGGTGTTCCGATCGACGAGGTCTACAAGGCCGCCATCCTGGCGTCACGGACCCTGATCGAGAACGACCCCGGCTATGCGAAGGCGACCGCCCGCCTGCTGATGCACACCATCCGCAGGGACGTGCTGGGCGAGGAGGTGACCCATGAAGCCATGGCCACGCGCTACGCCGAGTACTTCCCCCAGTTCATCAAGGAGGGGATCGCGCTCGAGCTTCTTGACGACAGGCTGGCGCAATTCGATCTCGCGGCCCTGGGCAAGGCACTCAGGCCGGAGCGTGATCTCGGCTTCGATTACCTGGGGCTGCAAACCCTTTACGACCGCTATTTCCTGGCGGATCGTTCCAACACGCATCACAACAAGGACGGTCGCCGGATCGAACTGCCGCAGGCGTTCTTCATGCGCGTGGCCATGGGACTGGCGCTGAACGAAGTCGACCGCGAGCGACGTGCGATTGAGTTTTACGACATTCTTTCAAGCTTCGATTTCATGTCGAGCACGCCGACCTTGTTCAATTCCGCGACCCGTCGGTCCCAGCTCTCGAGCTGCTACCTCACAACGGTGGCCGATGATCTCGACGGCATCTACGAGTCCATCAAGGACAATGCACTATTGTCGAAATTCGCAGGTGGATTGGGGAACGACTGGACGCGGGTGCGGGCGCTTGGCAGCCACATCAAGGGCACCAACGGCCGGTCGCAAGGGGTCGTTCCATTCCTGAAGGTGGTGAACGACACCGCGGTCGCCGTCAACCAGGGCGGCAAGCGCAAGGGTGCGGTCTGTGCCTATCTGGAGACCTGGCACCTTGACATCGAGGAGTTCCTTGAACTGCGCAAGAACACCGGCGACGACCGCCGACGCACGCATGACATGAACACCGCGAACTGGATTCCGGATCTGTTCATGAAGCGCGTCATCGAAGGCGGCGAGTGGACGCTGTTTTCGCCATCCGACGTCCCGGACCTGCACGACAAGTTCGGCCGTGACTTCGAGCAGGCCTACCAGCGCTACGAGGATCGGGCACGTGCCGGCGAGATCAAGTTGCACAAGACGATCCCGGCATCGCAGCTGTGGCGCAAGATGCTTACCATGCTGTTCGAAACCGGTCATCCGTGGATCACGTTCAAGGATGCCTGCAACGTGCGTAGCCCGCAGCAGCATGTCGGGGTCGTGCACTCAAGCAATCTGTGCACCGAAATCACCTTGAACACCTCGGCGAACGAGATCGCGGTGTGCAACCTGGGCTCGGTAAATCTGGTCGCGCACCTTCGCCAGTCCGCTGACGGAAGCTGGAGCCTGGACCATGACAAGCTCAGGCGCACAGTCGCGACGGCGATGCGGATGCTCGACAACGTGATCGACATCAACTACTACGCCGTCGCCAAGGCCCGCAACTCCAATCTGCGCCACCGCCCGGTGGGTCTGGGGATCATGGGCTTCCAGGATTGCCTGCATCTGGCCCGGATTCCGTATGGATCCCAGGCCGCGGTGGAATTCGCCGACCGGTCCATGGAAGCCGTGTGCTACCAGGCCTATTGGGCCTCGACCGAACTCGCGCAGGAACGCGGCCGGTACCAGACCTTTGCGGGATCACTGTGGGATCAGGGCGTTCTGCCACTCGATACGCTGAAGCTGCTGGAACAGGCGCGGGGCGGCCATGTGGACGTCGACCTGTCGAGCACACTCGACTGGGAGCAGCTTCGGGCACGCATCCGGACCCATGGCATGCGCAATTCAAACTGCGTGGCCATCGCCCCGACGGCGACGATTTCGAACATCATCGGTGTCGATGCGTGCATTGAACCGACATTCCAGAACCTGTATGTGAAATCGAACCTTTCGGGCGAATTCACCGTGGTCAACCAATACCTCGTCCGCGACCTGAAGGCACGCGGTCTGTGGGACGAAGTCATGGTGGCGGATCTCAAGTATTTTGACGGCAGCGTGCAGCCGATCGACCGCATCCCCGCCGATCTCAAGCAGCTCTATGCCACGGCGTTCGAAATCGATACGCACTGGATCATCGAGGCTGCGGCGCGCCGCAGCAAGTGGATCGACCAAGCGCAGTCTCTCAATATCTATATGGCTGGCGCATCCGGCAAGAAGCTCGACGAGACCTACAAGCTTGCGTGGTTGCGCGGGATCAAGACCACCTATTATCTGCGCACCATGAGCGCGACACATGCCGAGAAGTCGACCGTGAAGGCCGGCAAACTCAACGCCGTTCCGCAATCAACCGCGTCCGCGGCGAGCACCGCGGCGCCCGTTCCCCCCACGGCAGGATCCGACATCAAGTTTTGCGCCATCGACGATCCGGCGTGCGAGGCCTGCCAGTAATCCACCGAAGATGCGTAACGTTGGTTTTACACGTCATGCATCTCCAGGGGATCTCGGTTTTCGTCGACACCAGCCCATGCAACGTTGAGTTGCCGGGTTGAACGACTGATAATTCATCGAAGGAAACGATATGCTGAATTGGGAAGAAAATACCGCAAACCCGGTCACTTCAACCGCTGGCCTCCTCGCGGCCTTCCCCACGACCGCGACGCCGTACGTGGCGGAAGCCTCCGCGCTCGGCTACAGCCAGCGCGCGGCGTCCACCGATCGCGTCCATGCCGAGGACAAGCGCATCATCAACTGCAGCGCCGACGTCAACCAACTGGTGCCATTCAAGTACAAATGGGCTTGGGAAAAATATCTCGCCTCATGCTCGAACCACTGGATGCCACAGGAAGTGAATATGTCCCGTGACATCGCGCTGTGGAAGGATCCAAACGGTCTGACTGACGATGAGCGTCGTATCGTCAAGCGTAACCTCGGCTTTTTCGTCACCGCGGATTCGCTGGCTGCCAACAATATCGTTCTTGGCACGTATCGACACATCACCAACCCCGAGTGCCGCCAGTTCCTGCTGCGTCAAGCGTTCGAGGAGGCGATTCACACGCACGCCTACCAGTACATCGTTGAATCTCTCGGCCTGGATGAGGGCGAGATCTTCAATGCGTACCACGAAGTCGAGTCGATCCGTAACAAGGATGAATTCCTCATCCCGTTCATCGATACGCTGACGAACCCCGAGTTCCGGACCTCTGGTTTCGGTGGCAGTGAACGCAATGACCAGGAACTTTTGCGATCAATCATCGTCTTCGCCTGCCTCATGGAAGGGCTGTTTTTCTACGTCGGCTTCACGCAGATTCTCTCGATGGGTCGCCAGAACAAGATGACCGGCGCGGCGGAGCAGTATCAATACATCCTGCGCGACGAGTCGATGCATTGCAACTTCGGCATCGACCTCGTGAATCAGATCAAGCTTGAAAATCCCCACCTGTGGACCCGGGACTTCAAGGACGAAATCACCGCACTGTTCCACAAGGCTGTCGACCTTGAATACGCGTACGCCGAGGACACCATGCCCAGGGGTGTGCTGGGTCTGAATGCATCGATGTTCAAGGGGTATTTGCGCTTCATCGCCAACCGCCGCGCACAGCAGATCGGGCTGGATCCGATGTTCCCCCATGAGGAGAATCCGTTCCCATGGATGAGTGAGATGATCGATCTCAAAAAGGAACGTAACTTCTTCGAGACGCGTGTCATTGAATATCAAACCGGTGGAGCATTATCCTGGGAGTAAAGGGCACCACGGACAGGTTGACCACCAGCCAGCCGCCTTGGGGATTCAGAAAATTTTGAACGGAGCTTGGCGCTTCCGCGAGAGATCAATTCTTGCAGCGGCCGCATGACAGGTACATGATTTGCCAATTTCTGACAGGATCGACCAATTGAACGACCCCGCGGGCATCCGGCAACGCGCCGCTTCGGCTCGCTGGCTGCGCGTCGATCCATCCTTGTTCGCGTGCCCCGGCGAATGCCGTGGCGCCACCCCGCCATTGGCGGGGTTTTCCACATTCACCGTAGCTGCCGGCAATGACCGGCGCCGCGGGAATGGCCCTGAGCAGACCAGCGCTGGTTGGCACAGGGTTTCACCCCGTAACGCATTTTCAAGTAACCCGTATCGGAAACCGCCGGGAGGTGGGGCCAGAAGGAGCCTTGGATGCGACCGCGGTGATCTGACCTCTAAGACACGTGATTAAGGAGAATCCGCATGGCAACTGCATCCAAGAAGGCCGCACCGGCCAAGAAGACCGAGCCGGCGAAAAAAGCCGCTCCGGTGAAAAAAGCCGTCACGGCGAAGAACGTTGCACCAGCGAAAAAGGCTGTTGCAGCGACGAAGGCCGCTCCGGTGAAAAAGGCCGCTCCGGCCAAGACGGCCGCGCCCGCCAAGAAGGCCGCTGCGGTGAAGAAGGCCGCTCCCGCCAAGACAGTCGCGCCCGCCAGGAAGGCGGCTCCAGCGAAGAAGGCTGCCGCGGCCAAGACAGTCGCGCCCGCCAGGAAGGTGGCTCCGGCCAAGAAGGCCGCGCCGGCGAAGGCGGCCGCTCCAGCCAAGAAGGCCGTGCCGGCGAAGAAGGCGCCTGCTCCCGCCAAGAAGGCTGCTTCGGCGAAGGCAGCAGCCGCTCCAGCGAAAAAGGCTGCCGCAGCCAAGAAAGCCACGCCAGCCAAGAAGGCTGCGACCGGCGCAACGGCGTCCGCCAAAACCACGCTGAGCCCGGCAGCCGCATGGCCCTTCCCGACGGGCGACAAGCCCTGAGCAAGGCAATGGCGCAGTCATGAACCTGGGCCGGCGACGGCCCGGTTTTTTGTCGATGCATCCCCCGCCTCCCTTCACGCCATGGCTGCGCGCTGACGGACTTGCCTGCATCCTGGACATCGCCGTTCAGCCCGGCGCCAAGCGCTCCGAGCTCGTGGGACTTCATGACGGAGCGCTTCGAATTCGCGTTGCGGCGCCAGCACTCGATGGGCGCGGCAACGCTGCGCTGTGCGGCTGGATCGCGCAACGGCTCGACATTCCAAAACGCGATGTGTGCATCCTGCGGGGCGACAAGTCCCGGCGCAAACAAGTGCGGGTCGCACTGCCATTGCCTGTCGTACATGCCATCCTCGATGCCGCGCTCCGGGACATTCCCGCGTCGTGATCGCTTCCTGTTCAAATACAAGACATTCCAGTCCACTTTTCGGCATCCCGCGCAACATCATGAGCATCAAGTCAGACCGATGGATCCGCCACATGGCGGTCGAGCATGGCATGATCGCCCCATTTGAGCCGCAGCAGGTCCGTCAGTCCGCCGACGGACACCGCATCGTCAGCTACGGCACCAGCAGCTACGGCTACGACATCCGTTGCGCGCCCGAGTTCAAGGTGTTCACCAACGTCCACAGCACGGTGGTTGATCCGAAAAACTTCGATCCACGCAGCTTCGTCGATATCGAAGCGGATGTCTGCATCATTCCTCCGAACAGTTTCGTCCTCGCGCGCACGGTGGAGTACTTCCGCATTCCCCGCAACGTGCTGACCATCTGCCTGGGTAAAAGCACCTACGCACGCTGCGGCATCATCGTCAACGTCACGCCGTTCGAACCCGAATGGGAAGGCTATGTGACACTCGAATTCAGCAACACCACACCGTTGCCAGCGAAGATCTACGCCGGCGAAGGCTGCGCACAAGTGCTGTTCTTCGAAAGCGACGAAGTTTGCGAGACCAGCTACCGCGACCGGGGTGGCAAGTACCAAGGGCAGCATGGTGTGACGCTGCCCAAGACCTGAGACATCGCCCGCTGTGCGCGCATCGACCCTGACCGCAAATTGGCAGGCAGCACATGCGACGGCATCGAAGGTGCGTTCGAGCCGGCTCCGCTCAGCACTGCCGCAACGCGGCGATGCGCGCTCGCACCTGCGAGGGCGCCGTCCCGCCGATGACCTGCCGCGAGTCCGCAGAACCGCGCAGCGTGAGCACATCGAAAACGTCCGGACCGACCGCGGGGTGCATCTCGCGCAACGCATCGAGGCTCAGCGCCGACAGGTCGCGACCCGACTCCGCGCAAGCGCGCACCGCCCGCGCCACGACTTCATGTGCGTCGCGGAACGCCAGCCCTTTTTTGACCAGATAGTCGGCAAGGTCGGTCGCGGTCGCGTGACCCTTGCGCGCCGCCACCTCCATCGCGGGCGCGTTGACTTCGATCCCGCGCACCATGTCCGCGAACAGGGTCAGGGTATCGAGGATGGTGTCGGCGGTATCGAACAGCGGCTCCTTGTCCTCCTGATTATCCTTGTTGTAGGCAAGGGGCTGCCCCTTCATCAGCATCAGCAGCGCTTGAAGGTGACCCACCACGCGGCCGGTCTTGCCGCGCGCAAGCTCAGGTACGTCCGGGTTCTTTTTCTGCGGCATGATGCTCGACCCGGTGCAATAGCGATCCGGCAGGGTAATGAACCCATACGCCTGCGACATCCACAGGATCAATTCTTCGCTCAGGCGCGAAATATGCACCATGATCAAGCTGGCTGCTGCACAAAACTCAATGGCAAAATCCCGGTCACTGACGGCGTCGAGCGAATTGGCGCAGATGGAATCAAACCCCAGGGCACGCGCCACCATGTCCCGATCCAGCGGGTAACTGGTTCCCGCCAGCGCGGCGGCACCCAGGGGCAGCCGATTGGTGCGACGGCGGCAGTCAGTCATGCGTTCGGCATCGCGGCCGAACATCTCCACATATGCCAGCAAATGGTGGCCGAATGTCACCGGTTGCGCCACCTGCAAATGGGTGAAACCAGGCATGATGGTGTCGGCATGCGCCTCGGCCACGTCCAGCAGTGCCTCGCGCAACGCGCCGAGCCGGTCCTGGATGCTGTCGATGGTGGCGCGCAGCCACAACCGGATGTCGGTGGCCACCTGATCATTGCGGCTGCGCCCGGTATGCAGGCGCTTGCCGGCGTCGCCCACGAGCTGGGTCAGCCGCGCCTCGATGTTCAGGTGCACGTCCTCGAGCTCAAGCTTCCACGCGAAGGCACCCGCCGCGAGCTCCTGCTCGATCTGCAGCATGCCACGTTCGATGTCGGCCAGATCCTGCGCGTTGATGATGCCCTGGGCGGCAAGCATCCGCGCATGGGCAAGCGAACCCATGATGTCGAACGGCGCCAGACGTTTGTCGAAACCGACAGACGCCGTGTAGCGCTGCACAAGCTGGTCGACTGGCTCGGAAAACAATGCGGACCATGCCTGTTGCTTGCGGTCGAGGGATGAACTCATGGGGGATCGTTGCGAACGGTGATTGATGTCATCGGGCCCTTGGCCCGTGCGTGAAGGAGATTGTATTGGCGCACGCTTCCAATGACTCCGGACACGGCCTGGGTGGCGGCTCTGCCCACGGGGCGCTTGCCAGCGCCTGCACGGCGGGCGCGGCGTTGCGGGCGTATGTGCTGGTCAACGGCGTCGCGATCGCACTCGCCCTCGTCGGACCACCGCACGGGTGGGCGACGGCACTGCTGCATGCGCTTGCCGTCGCCGAACCCGCCACCGGATTGTGGATCGGTGCACTGTTCCTTGCACGCGCGCCGCTACGCAAGGCTGGCCCTGCGTGGCAAGCGGCCACCGCGATTGCCGCAGCCGCCGGTGCCGGCTGGGTCGCTGACCTTCTGGTGGCAAGCGTGGGAGCGCAGACGCCAGGCTGGCGCGCTGCCGCCCTGGGCGCCAGCCTGGCGGCGCTCTTCGTACGCGACCTGCAACTGCGCGCGCGCGCTTTAGGGCGCTCGATGACGCAGGCGCGCCTCGACGAGTTGCAGGCTCGCATTCGGCCGCACTTCCTGTTCAATGCGCTCAACGCCGCGAGTGCCCTGGTCCACGATCAACCAGAGCGCGCCGAGAGCGTGCTCGACGACCTCGCCATTTTGTTCCGCGCCACCGTCAGCCGCACCGGAACCCTGTCCCTGGTGCGCGACGAGGTCGACCTCGCGCGCCGTTACCTGGACATCGAGCGCGTACGCTTCGGCGCGCGCCTGCAGGTCAATTGGCAGGTGGATGCCGACGTGGAAGCCGCGCAAATGCCGTCGCTGACGCTCCAACCCCTGGTGGAAAACGCCGTTCTCCACGGTGTCGAGTCGCTCCCCGGAGCTTGCCACCTCGACATCGCCATCGCGCGCGTGGCCGGGATGCTCGAAGTCGCGGTCACGAACGACTTCCGCCCCCGGGCGTCCAGCGTCACGCGCGGAACCGGCGTGGCGCTGACCAACATCACCCAGCGTCTGCGCCTGCTCTACGACATCAGCGCCGACATCGCCCACGGACCGATCGGTGGTGATGCGCATGGCGAAGCCCAACGCTACCGCGTGCGCATACGCCTGCCGCGTTGAAGCCGCACCGCGCAAAAACTTCGACCGCTGCACGTCAGACCTTTCAACGACATCCAATCCCGAACGATCAGCGCATCAACGTTCTTATGCCCTACGATGCGGCAGGCAGTCGCGCGAAATCCTGAGCACGCTGATGAACATTCTGATCGTCGATGATGAACCGCTGGCACGCAGCCGGCTGCGGCGCATGCTCGAGGCCCTTCCACAGTGCGCCGTCGACCGCATCGAAGACGCGGGAGACGTGGACGCGGCACTGGACACCGTCTCGCGTGGCTCGACGCACCTGATTCTGCTCGACATCCGCATGCCCGGACGTGATGGGCTCGACCTGGCGGCGGAACTCCAGCGTCGGCGCCCACCGGGAGCCGCACTCCCGGTGGTGGTGTTCGTCACCGCGCACGACGAACATGCGCTTCAGGCATTCGAACACGGTGCGACCGACTACCTGACCAAGCCGGTACAGCGTGAGCGCCTGCAGCAGGCATTGCAACGTGTGCGGCCGCTGGTTGCGATGGCGAGCGTCAGCCGTCGCAACGACGACGCGGACGCGGTTCTGCTGGTGCATGCGCGTGGGGAACTGCTGCGGGTACCCGTTGGCGAAGTGCTGTACTTTCGTGCCGACAACAAATACACGGCGGTGCGCACGGCATCACAGCTGCATCTCATCGATACGCCGCTGGGGGAATTGGAGCAGCGCCACCGCACCCGTTTCATCCGCCTGCACCGCGGCGCGCTGGTCGCACGCGACGCGATTGCTGCCGTGCTGCGCGCACCCGACCGCGCCGATACCGACGAGGGCGGAGACTGGCTGGTGCGCGTACGCGGCATCCCCGAGACCCTGCCAGTCAGCCGCCGGCAGCTCCCGCTGCTGCGCGAGTGGCTGCGCAACCAGTCCGCTGGCGACGCATCAGCGCATGAGTAGTGCCATTGCGGCGAAAACCAGGCAGTAGATGCCAAACGGCCGCAGGGCCTTGACCTCGTGCCCGTGGAACCAACGCATCAGGAACCAGGTTGAGGCCCAGGCACACGCACCCGACAGCAGCCCGGCGACGCCGATCACGCCGAGCAGTGCGTGTGGCACCCCTGCATGCAACAGCTTGGGCACCTCGAGCAGGCCCGCGGCAGCGATGATCGGTGTCGCCATGAGGAACGAATAACGGGCGGCAGCCTCGTAATCCAGTCCGACCCCCAACCCCGCCACCAGCGTGGCACCGGACCGCGAGAAACCGGGGATCAGCGCCAGCGCCTGCGCCGCACCGACCACCAACGCCCGTCCCCAGCCGAGATTGGCCAGATCAGCACGCGCAGCACGATGCTTGAGCATATCGCCGACGATGAGCAGCACGCCATTGAGCGCCAGCGCGACCGCCGCGAATCCGAAGCCGCCAAACAGCGCCTTGATCCGGTGCGCCAGCAACAGCCCCAGCACCCCGGCGGGGATGCTGCCGACGACCAGCAGCCACAAAAGCCGCGCCTGCGGGTTGCCCGTGCCACCGCGCGCACGCAGCCAGCCGCCGATCAGGGCCACCCAATCACGCCGGAAATACACCAGCAGCGCCGCAGCCGTGCCGAGATGCAGTACGACGACAAAAGGGAGAAACCAGTCGGCGTCCCTGGCGATCGGCCAATGCAGCAGTGCCGGCACCAGAATGCTGTGCCCCAGGCTTGAAATGGGGAACAGCTCGGTGACGCCCTGCAGCGCCGCCATTGCCAGGAGGTAGAGGTCGTTGGAATGCATCGTGACTCCGCGTGAATTGGTTGGATTCGGCCGCGCGGGCGCGGCTGGCGCTGACAGCGCGAATCCGCGATTCTTGCAGCATTCACACGACACGGGTATGACGGGCCGCATGCCAGTCGCGCCAGAATTCACTGGAGCTGTCACCCGCCGGGCCGGATGGGCGTGCGCGCGATCAAGTTTGGGCATCGATCCCACGGCTCTTCGGGCACGGAACGCGGGGATGACTTGACCGATCTCTATAATCCGGGCCTTGCAGCCGTTTCACTCCCCAATCACCTCGACCCTGTCTAGCCTGCGATGAAAAAGCTGATATTTGCAGCCGCGCTGCTGCTCGCCGCTTCGGCACAAGCCCAGACCGTCAGCGGCGACGCGGCGGCCGGCAAGAGCAAGATCTTCATGTGCGAAGGTTGCCATAATGCCGGCCCCGGCTACAAGACGGCCTTTCCTGACGTCTACGACGTGCCGATGCTCAACGGCCAGAATGCCGGCTATCTGGTGCAGGCACTGCAAGACTATCGCAGCGGCGTGCGTCGCAGCCAGACCATGCATGCCATCGCCAGCTCGCTGACCGACAAGGACATGGCCGATATCGCCGCCTATTACTCCCAGCCGAAGGGCGCCAATTGAGCCGGATGATCCACGTGAGGAACGCAACGATGAACACGCTGTTTGCACGCTTGTGCGCGCTTGCCTTCGCCGGCACCTTGGGATTCGGCGCCGCAGCGCATGCCGCCGACCTGAAGAAGGGCGAAGATCTCGTCAACAAAGGCGGCTGCATGGGCTGCCATGGCGCGGGGTTGGCGAAGCCGGTGGCGCCGACCTATCCGGTGATCGCAGGACAACCCGAGTCCTATCTGTTTCACGCCTTGCAGCAGTATCAGGCCAAGCATCAGACGCCGATTTATGGTCGCGCCAATGCGATCATGAGCGGGATGATCGCGGCGGATACCACCCAGGACCTGCACGATATTGCGGCCTATGTCGCCAGCCTTCCAACCCCCCTCTACGCGCCTGACCGCACGCACTCCAACTGAGGACTGCGTGCCGCGCATGCGAGAGCCGCCGAGGGGCGGCGTTTTTTCATCGGCCGTACCGGGGTCGTCATATCACCAGACGCGGTGGACATCATTCTCAACCAGATCCCCAGTCAACACTGGGCCACCGGCGGCAAACTCTGGAGCGAGCGGTGAAACGCGCGGCGCGGGACTCCATCGGCGTGTGAGGCGATGCCATGCCTCGCCCCCAACCTGCACCGACCTCCTCCGATCGATGTGACGCCATGACCGGAACCATTCCAGCACCCCATGCCGATCCGCGCGGCTTTCTGCGTGCGCTGTTCGACGTCGCCGTTGCCAGCGCGCAGCCGTTGCACGCCATGGCTCCTGTCCTTCCATGCCCACCCCGCGGCCGGACCGTGGTCCTGGGCGCTGGCAAGGCTGCGGCTTCCATGGCTGCCGCGCTCGACGCGCTGTGGCCATCGGACGCACCCCTGAGCGGGCTGGTGGTCACGCGGTACGGCTACATTCCGGATGCCGTGCGCGCGCGACCCGGCCGCATCGAAGTCGTCGAAGCGGCGCATCCGGTTCCGGATGCGGCGGGAGCGTCGGCTGCCCGGCGCATGCTGGAGCGCGCGCGCGGCCTCACCTGCGACGATCTCGTGATTGCGCTGATCTCTGGCGGGGGTTCCGCGTTGTTGCCGCTGCCGGCACCCGGACTCACACTCGCAGACAAGCAGGCAATCAACCGCGCTCTGCTGCTCAGCGGAGCCACGATCGCAGAAATGAATTGCGTGCGCAAGCACCTCTCGGCCATCAAGGGAGGGCATCTTGCCGCGGCCTGCGCACCTGCGCGCGTGGTGACCTTGCTCATTTCCGACGTGCCGGGGGACGATCCAGCGGTCATTGCCAGCGGTCCAACCATTCCCGACGCCAGCACGTGCGCGGACGCCCTGGATGTGGTTCGGCGCTATGGCATCGACCTGCCGTCAGCGGCGCGGACGGGCCTCGAGCGCGGATTGTTCGAGACGCCGAAGCCGGGTGACCCGGCTTTCGCCGCGCATGCCGTGCACTGCATTGCGACGCCACGCATGATGCTCGATGCCGTGGCCGCGGCGGCGCGCAGCGCTGGCATCGCGGCGCATGTCCTGGGCGACGATATCGAGGGTGAATCCCGCGATGTCGCGCTGGTGCACGCCTCGATCGCGCGCAGCGTGGCGCGTCACGGCGCACCCTTTGCGCGCCCCTGCGTCATTCTCTCCGGCGGCGAGACCACGGTCACCGTGGCATCCGGGTGTACCCCCGGCCGCGGCGGGCGTGGCACCGAATTTCTGCTTTCCCTCTCCCTTGCCCTGCAGGGCGAGCCCGGCATATGGGCGCTGGCGGCGGACACCGATGGTGTCGATGGAAGCGAGGACAACGCCGGCGCGTGGTTGAGCCCCGACCTTCTCGATCGTGCCGCGGGCGCAGGCCTGCGCCCGCGCGCGATCCTCGAAGCCCACGACGCCTACAGTCTGTTCGAAGCCACCGGGGACCTGCTCGTCAGCGGACCGACCTACACCAACGTCAACGATCTGCGCGCCATCCTGGTCCTGTGACACAACTGCCTCCGGTTCGTGGTGGCAATGCGCCGCAGGGCTTCACGCTGCTGCAAGGTGATACGCTCGCTCAAGGGTTCCGCACCTCCTCAGATGTCCATCGCCATGTCCACAGTCCATCACCGCATCGGCACCCCTTTGTCTCCCACGGCGCTCCGGGTCATGCTGCTCGGCGCCGGAGAACTCGGCAAGGAAGTCATCATTGCACTGCAGCGACTCGGTGTGGAAGTCATCGCCGTCGACCGCTACGCGAATGCGCCCGGGCAGCAGGTCGCGCATCGGGCGCATGTCATCGACATGACCGATCCGGCGCAATTGCACGCCCTCGTCGCGCGTGAGCGCCCGCACCTGATCGTTCCCGAAATTGAAGCCATCGCCACCGAAGCGCTGGCCGACATCGAAGCGGCGGGGCTGGCCGAGGTCATCCCCACGGCGCGCGCAGCCCAGCTCACAATGAACCGCGAGGGCATCCGGCGCCTCGCCGCCGAGGAACTCGGGCTTCCCACATCGCGTTATGCATTCGCCGATTCACCCGCGGCGTTGCGGGCGGCCATCGACGGCGGCATCGGCTACCCGTGCCTTGTCAAGCCGGTGATGTCCTCGTCGGGCAAGGGCCAGTCCACCCTGCACGGGCCCGACGATGTCGATGCGGCATGGAACGATGCGATGTCGGGCGGACGTGTACATCATGGGCGGGTCATCGTCGAAGCCTTCGTGGATTTCGAAGAAGAAATCACGCTTCTCACCGTCCGCGCGGTCAACCCCGAAAGTGGCGGCGTCGATACAACGTTCTGCGAACCGATCGGACATCTCCAGGTGCGCGGCGACTACGTCGAGTCGTGGCAGCCGCAGCCGCTGTCCGCGCGCGCACTCGAGCGGGCGCGGGAGATCGCGCGCCGCGTCACCACGGCGCTGGGTGGGCGCGGCATTTTCGGGGTCGAGCTGTTCGTGCGGGGCGACGATGTCTGGTTTTCCGAGGTCAGTCCTCGACCGCATGACACCGGGCTGGTCACGCTGTGTTCGCAGCGACAATCGGAATTCGAGCAGCACGCGCGCGCCATCCTCGGGTTGCCCGTGGACACCGCGCTGCGCGAACCTGGGGCCTCAGCGGTCATCTACGGCGCGGTCGACGCGCTCGCCATCGCCTATGAAGGCGTCGCGCAGGCGCTGGCAGTCCCGCGCTCCGACGTGCGACTGTTCGGCAAACCTGAAAGCTTCACCCGCCGACGCATGGGGGTGGCCCTGGCGTGCGGCGCGGACACGGACGAAGCGCGCGAACGCGCGCGCCTCGTGGCATCGCGGATTCGACCTATCCGGTGAACCAAAGGCATGTTCCGACCATCCATGGCAAACCTGCGACATAATCGGGGTACAGTGTTGAACGATTTCGCGCCGCTCGTTTACAAAGGGGCGGCTGCCCCGCATCATTGAACGCGCGCTCCACGCCTGCGCCATGTCGACCGTCATCCAAACTTCGCCGCAGAACAGCCGCTCGCCGAACCTGCTTTCGGGACTTGCCCACGCTCTGGTGCAGTCGGATCAGCTCGCGCGTGCGACCGCGGAGCAGATCCAGAGGCGCGCAACCGAGTCGCGAAGCAGCTTCATCGCCGCGCTGCTCGCCACCGGGTCGATGACGGCCGCCGAACTCGCGCACTGGATCAGCCGCACGTTCGCGCTGCCGCTCATGGACCTCGACGCGCTTGATCCCGAGCGCGTCCCAAGCGGGGCCATCGACCCCCAGATCATCAAGACCTACAAAGTCCTGCCGCTCATCAAGCGCGGGAACAAGCTGGTCGTGGCCACGGCGGATCCGGCGGATCACGAGGCGGAAGACAAGATCAAGTTCCAATCGCAGTCGTCGGTGGAGCTGGTCGTGGTGGAATACGACAAGCTGGCGCGCTGGATCGACCAGAGCACCCAGACTGCAAGCACCCAGCTGAGTGCGCTGGTGGGTGATGAATTCGATCTTGCCGATCTCGACGACGGCAGCATCGAGGCCAGCGCCGAGCGCGACCTTGGTGCTGAAGTCGATGACGCGCCTGTGGTGCGATTTCTGCAGAAAATGCTGGTGGATGCGATCAACATGCGCGCATCGGACCTCCATTTCGAGCCGTTCGAAACGTTTTATCGAATCCGTTTCCGCATTGACGGCGAACTGCGCGAAGTCGCCCAGCCGCCGGTCGCCATCAAGGAAAAGCTGGCCTCCCGCATCAAGGTCATCTCGCGCCTGGACATTGCGGAGCGACGGGTTCCGCAAGACGGTCGGATGAAATTGCGGTTCGGTGCCGACCGCGCCATCGACTTCCGCGTCAGCACCCTGCCGACACTGTATGGCGAGAAAATCGTCATCCGCATTCTTGACTCCTCGCTGGCCAAGATGGGCATTGACATGCTCGGCTACGAACCCGAGGAAAAGGAACGCGTACTTCGCGCCATCAAACGCCCGTACGGGATGGTTCTGGTGACGGGTCCGACCGGCAGCGGCAAAACCGTGTCGCTGTACTCATTCCTGAATCTGCTGAACCAGCCCGGAGTGAACATTTCCACCGCAGAGGATCCGGCGGAAATCAACGTACCCGGCATCAATCAGGTCAACGTCAACGACAAGGCGGGTCTGAGTTTTGCCACGGCGTTGCGCGCGTTCCTGCGTCAGGATCCCGACATCATCATGGTGGGCGAAATCCGCGACCTCGAAACCGCCGACATTTCGATCAAGGCGGCGCAAACCGGCCACATGGTGTTCTCCACCCTGCATACCAACGATGCGCCGACCACGCTGACACGTCTGATGAACATGGGCGTGCCATCGTTCAACATCGCCTCCAGCGTCATCCTCATCACCGCCCAGCGGCTCGCGCGCAAGCTCTGCGGCCAGTGCAAGGTCCCGAACGATATTCCTCCTTCCGCGTTGCTGGAAGCCGGGTTCGCGGAGAGCGAACTCGACGGATCCTGGAAGCCGTATCGACCAGGCAAGTGCAGCGCCTGCAATGGCACCGGTTACAAAGGTCGCGTCGGCATCTACCAGGCCATGCCGATCAGCGAGGAAATTCAGCGCATCATCCTGACACACGGCACAGCGATGGACATCGCCGATCAGGCCAAGCGCGAGGGCGTGCGTACGCTGCGTGAATCTGGCCTGATCAAGGTCAAGCTCGGGGCGACCTCGCTGGAAGAGGTTCTCGCGGTAACCAACCAATAATCCGCCGACCGTATTCGGAACGACGACGCGCATGGCCACATCCAGCAGCACCCCGAAAGAGTTCCTGTTTGTCTGGGAGGGAAAAGACCGTCAGGGCAAGACCCAGCGGGGCGAGATACGCGCCGGCACCGAGGCGATCGTCAACGCCTCGCTGCGGCGCCAGGGCATTCTGGTGACCAAGGTCAAGAAGCGCAAACTCGCGCGCGGCCGAAGCATCAAGAGCAAGGATCTGTCGACGTTCACGCGCCAGATGGCGACCATGCTGCGGGCGGGAGTGCCGCTGCTTCAATCATTCGAGATCGTCGCACGCAGCCATCCGAATCCGTCCATGTCGCGGCTGGTGAACGACCTGCGCAACGACGTCGAGACGGGGACGAGCCTGTCGGCCTCGTTCCGCAAATATCCCAGGTATTTCGACCATCTGTACTGCAACCTCATCGAGGCCGGAGAAGAGGCCGGTATGCTCGAGTTGCTGCTCGATCGCCTTGCAACCTACCAGGAAAAAACCCTGGCGATCCGCGCCAAGATCAAGTCCGCCCTGACCTACCCGATCGCGGTGATGGTGGTGGCGATGATCGTCGTCACCATCATCATGCTGTTTGTCGTTCCGACATTCCAGGACGTGTTCAGCCAATTCGGTGCCGCCCTGCCAGCCCCCACGTTGTTTGTGATAGCGCTGTCGAATTTTTTCGTCCATTACTGGTACATCCTGTTTGGCTCGATGGGTATCGGGGGTTACTTTGCATTCCAGTCCTGGAAGCGATCAGCCAAGGTTCAGGAGGCCGTTGACCGTGGCTTGCTGCAACTTCCCGTGTTCGGCGAGTTGATCCGTAAAGGCGCGCTCGCACGCTGGACGCGGACCCTGGCGACGATGTTCGGCGCTGGGGTGCCGCTGGTCGAAGCCCTCGACTCCGTTGGGGGTTCGTCCGGCAACATCGTGTACCGTCGGGCCACGGAGCGCATCCAGCAGGAAGTCGCCACTGGCACCAGCCTGACAATGGCGATGCAGTCGAGCGGCGTGTTCCCACCCCTGGTGCTTCAGATGACCGCCATCGGTGAGGAATCGGGTTCTCTCGACCAGATGCTCGGCAAGGCCGCCGACATCTACGAAGCGGAGGTCGACGAAATCGTCAAGGCGCTTTCGAGCCTGCTCGAGCCCATCATCATCGTCGTGCTCGGGGCCCTCATCGGGGGATTGGTGGTCGCCATGTACCTGCCCATTTTCAACCTCGGCAAGGTGGTGGGTTGAACGTCGGAGCGATTGCCAACGGTTTGCCACCCGGATCGATGCCACTGCTCGCGGGCCTCATCGGCCTGCTGGTGGGGAGCTTTCTCAATGTGGTGGTGCTGCGCCTGCCGGTCATGCTGGAACGCGCGTGGCGGCTTGAAGCCGAGGCCACCCTCGCTCCGGAAACGGTGGCCGTCGATGAACCGCCGTTCAATCTGCTGCGACCGGGGTCACGCTGCCCGCATTGCAGTCAACCCATTCTTTGGTGGCAGAACGTTCCAGTGCTGAGCTGGCTGTGGCTGCGCGGGCGCTGCGCCTCGTGTGCGGCGCCAATCTCGGTGCGCTACCCGCTGGTGGAATTGGGCACAGCGCTTCTCAGCGCCGCGGTGATCGCTGAACGCGGCGCGTCGGCATGGAGCTGCGCGCTGCTGGTGCTGCTCTGGAGCCTGATCGCGCTCGCGCTCATCGACTATGACACCACGCTGCTGCCGGACGTCATCACCCTGCCGCTGCTCTGGGTCGGATTGCTGCTGCAAACGCTGCTGCAGCCGACGTTCATCGACCAGTCGGTCTGGGGTGCAGCCCTCGGCTACGGGTCACTTTGGAGCGTCTATCAGTTGTTCAAGCTTGCCACCGGCAAAGAAGGGATGGGCTTTGGTGACTTCAAGCTGCTCGCTGCCCTCGGCGCCTGGTTCGGTGCCTGGACGCTATTGCCGCTGATCCTGTTATCGACCATCACCGGTGCCGTGATCGGGATCGGCCTGCAACTCGGCGGGATCACCCAACGCGGCAAACCGATCCCGTTTGGTCCTTTCCTCGCCACTGCAGGAATCGTGACGCTTCTCCTGGGCCCTCAACGCCTGTTGAGCTGGGTCCTTCCAGGCAGTGCCTGACACGCCTTCCGTCGAGGCTCGTGATCCGCGCTCCCACCGCCGGCTCGTCGTTGGGCTTACCGGCGGCATCGGCTCGGGAAAGTCGGCGGTCGCGGACATGCTCGCCGGCCTGGGCGCCGGGGTGCTCGACGCCGACGCGATTGCCCATGAGCTGACCGCGCCAGGGGGCGATGCGATCGAGCCGATCCGCAACGCGTTCGGCCCAGCCATGATCACCGCGGCGGGAGCGCTGGATCGCACCCGCATGCGCGAGGCGGTTTTCGCCGACGAGCGCCTTCGCCACCAGCTCGAAGCGATTCTCCATCCGCGCATCGGGACCACGCTGCGGGCACGCGCCGCCAGTACCCCTGGACCGTACCTGGTGCTCGTCATCCCACTGCTCATCGAAGGGATCGACCGATGGCGTGCAAGCGTCGACCGCATTGCGGTGGTTGATTGTCCGCAAAGCATGCAAATTCAGAGGGTCATGGCGCGCTCAGGCCTCAGTGAGGCACAAGCCCGTGCGATCATCGAAGCTCAAGCCACCCGCGCGCAACGGCTGCGGCTGGCCGACGACCGTATCGACAACGCGAGTAGCATCGAAGGGTTGCGCGCGCAGGTTGCAACATTACATCAACAATATTGTTCCCTTTGATTTACCCCATCGCCCGAGAGGCCGCGTGAGACGTTTGAAATCCTTGGCGACATGCGTGACAATGCGTCGGGCGGTGTTTGCGGAGCCTGGCACCGGTCCCGGCTTGTTGCCCACGCCTTTCGCCAAGCTGAACCCCGACCGACGCAAACTCCAATCCGGCCCGTGATTCTCTACGAATATCCACTGTCCGAACGCGTACGTACACTCCTGCGCCTCGAGTACCTGTTCCGTCGGGCCAACGTGCTTTTGCAGCGCGGGCATCCCTTCGATCACCACTACGCGATGGTGTCGATGTTTGAGATCATGGACGTGACGACGCGCCAGGACCTCAAATCCGACCTGCTCAAGGATCTCGAGCGCCAGCGGCAGACCTTCCTGGGCTATCGGGGCAATCCTTCTGTCGCCGAAGACACGCTCGGCGAGGTGCTCGCCGAAATCGAGGCTGCGTTTCAGGGCCTGAGCCAGCAGGTTGGCAAGGCGGGGCAGTCGCTGGTCGACAATGAATGGCTGATGGCGATTCGAAGTCGCGTCGGAATTCCGGGTGGGACTTGCGAGTTCGATCTTCCCGCCTACTATGCTTGGCAGCATCTACCCGAGGACGCGCGCCGTCACGACCTGCTGAAGTGGATGGATGTTTTCAGTCCGCTGGTGATGACGGTGGAACTGTTGCTGCGACTGCTGCGGGACGCCGGTATCGCGCGCAAAGCCATCGCCGCCGGCGGAACGTTCCAGCAGACACTCGGGGGACGCACCTTCCATCTGATGCGCTTGCGCGTTGACGGCACGCTTGGCGTGGTCCCTGAAATCACGGGACACCGCCTGATGGTCTCGGCGCGCTTCATGCGGCCCGACAGCGACTGGAAGCTCAAGCCGGTCTCAAGCGACGTGGCGTTCGAACTGGCGCTTTGCGCGTGAGCCAGCGCATGGAAACGAGACCCGCCGAGCGCGTGGTGCGCTGCCCGACCTGTGGTGGACCGAGCCGGTTCGCCACAGGGAATCCGTGGCGTCCCTTCTGCTGCGAAGCCTGCCGCGATCATGACCTGGGTGCCTGGGCCAGCGAAAGCTACCGGGTCGAAGCGCGGCCGGTCGAAGATGATGACGACGAGGCGTCACCGCTGCACTGAGCCTGCCGCATCAGGTCCGATCCGGCCCTGGTCGCGTTCTTCAGCAAGCCACGCCAGCACCGGAATGGTCCCAGGCAAGACCGGCGTCACCATCACCGGCAACGTCTGCCAAGCGAGTTGCTGGCCTTCCCGGGACTGCGGCTCGCCCATCCATCCCGTGACTTTACAGAATTGAAGATGAACCCGCGCATGCGGGTAGTCCACTTCACACGAACGCCAGTACGTCGCCTGCAAATGCGACAGACCAAGTTCCTCGTGAAGTTCCCGCTCCAGCGCCTCTGCCAGGGTTTCACCCGCTTCGATCTTCCCACCTGGGAACTCCCAGTAGCCAGCCCATGGCTTGCCCTCGGGCCTGCTCGCCAGCAGGAAACTGCCATCAGGCCGCAGCAGGACGCCGACGGCGACCGGAACGGCGGATCGGAGGGGGGGGTCATGCGCTGTCACGGTCGCGCCGATTTGCGGCCGGCCCAATCGCGCGCAAACTGCCAGGCGATACGCCCGGAGCGAGATCCGCGCTCGAGTGCCCAAAGCAGTGCCTCGGAGTGCCCCTCTCGTGCTTGCTCCGCGCTCGCACCGAATGCGCGCAACCAATGCTCTGCAATCGCCAGGTAATGATCCTGGTCGAAGGCGTAAAAACTGACCCACAAGCCGAAACGGTCGGAAAGGGAAATCTTTTCCTCCACGACTTCGGTGGGATGAATCTCGCCATTGGCGGCGTGTTCGTACCCGAGGTTGTCCCGCATCGACTCTGGAAGCAGGTGGCGCCGATTCGAGGTGGCGTAGATCAGCACGTTTTCAGGCTGCGCCGACATCGAGCCGTCGAGGACGGATTTGAGCGCCTTGTATCCCGCCTCGCCCTCGTCAAAGGACAAGTCGTCACAGAAAATGATGAAACGCTCCTTGCGGGAATCGAGCAGTTCCATGAGATCCGGCAAATCGACCATGTCGTCCTTGTCGACCTCGATCACCCGCAAGCCTTTCGAGGCGTACTTGTGCAGACATGCCTTGACGAGCGATGATTTGCCAGTTCCTCGCGCGCCCGTCAGCAGGACATTGTTGGCAGGTCGCCCCTGCACAAATTGCCGCGTATTGCGCTCGACACGACGCTTTTGTTCGTCGATCCCCTGCAGATCCGACAAACGGATCGGGGCCAGCACCCGCACCGGACGCAAGCCCCGACCGGATCCGCTCCGACGCCAGCGGAACGCCACCCCCGCGTCCCAGTCAGGGGCTGCGGGCGCGTTCCCGAGCCTCTGCTCCAGGCGATCGAGCACGCGCTCGGCATGCTCGAGCAGGGCTGCAAGACGCGCAGGCAGCTCCATCATCGGCGCTCAACTCCGGTAATCGGCATTGATGGACACGTAGTCGTGCGACAGATCGCAGGTCCACAGCGTGGCCGAAGCACCGCCGCGGCCGAGAACGATACGAACGCCGATTTCCGCCTTGGCCATCACACGTCGACCTTCGGCTTCGAGGTATTGGGGATGACGGCCACCACGCGTTGCGACGTGCACGTCGTCGAGATACAGGTCAACGCCGCTGACATCCAGATCGTCGACCCCTGCATAACCCACCGCCGCCAGGATGCGCCCGAGGTTCGGATCGCTGGCGAAAAAAGCCGTCTTCACCAGCGGCGAGTGCGCCACCGCATAGCCGACCAGACGCGCCTCGTCACGGCTGCGGGCGCCCTCGACCGAGATTTCGATGAACTTGGTGGCGCCTTCGCCGTCCCGGACAATGGCCTGGGCAAGCGTTCGTGCCACCTCGGTCAGGCCGGCGCGCAACGCGGCCGCCTGCGGGCCGAGCGGATCGCTGATCAGCGACAGCGTCGCGTGACCCGTCGCAGCAATGACCAGGGAGTCGTTGGTGGACGTGTCACCGTCGACCGTGATGGCATTGAAAGATGCATCCGCGACCTCGCGCGCCAACTGCGCGAGAAGATGCGGCGACACGCGCGCATCGGTGGCGATGAAGCCCAGCATCGTGGCCATGTTCGGGCGAATCATGCCGGCACCCTTGGCAATCCCCGTGATGGTGATCTCGACACCATCGATGGTCACGCGGGTGCTGGCGGCCTTCGGCACCGTATCGGTGGTCATGATCGCTGCCGCGGCGCGCTCCCAACGCTGCGCCGACGCGTCAGCAATTGCGGCCGGAAGCGCGTCGACCAGACGGTCAAGCGGCAATGGTTCGAGAATCACTCCCGTTGAAAAGGGCAGCACCGCCGCTGGCTGGATATGCAGAAGACTGGCCAGTTCCGCGCAACTGCGCCGGGCTGCCATCAATCCGTCGGCGCCGGTCCCGGCATTCGCGCATCCGGTGTTGATCACCAGCGCGCGCATGGATGCGCACTGCATGGCTCCCAGGTGCTCGAGGCTCACCTGCACGGGGGCAGCGCAGAAACGGTTGCGCGTGAACACGCCACTCACCAGCGTGCCGGGCTCGAACAGGAAGACGGTGAGATCGTCGCGGCCGGCCTTGCGGATGCCCGCCTGCGCGACACCGATGCGCACGCCCGGAACCGGGTGCAGCAACGCCGCGTCGAGGGGGGTGAGGTTGACCGCCATGGTTGCGCTCCCTGATTGCGTATCGGTTCGTTGCTCGTTCGCCTGCCGGTATGCTCGTCCCGGGTCAGCTCAATTGGCCGTGACAGTGCTTGTACTTCCTGCCACTTCCGCAAGGACATGGATCATTCCGGCCGACCTTCGGTGCTGCGTTGACGATGGGTGTGTGCGATGCCAGGGCGGCCGCCGCTGCCTCGGCCGCCAACCGGGAGACATCATCGCCGTCGGGTGCCCCGGCACCGGCTGCATCCGGATGCTCGAACACCAAGTTGTGCAGGCTTTGCGCCCGCTGCTCGATTTCCTCGGCCGCCGCTTCCGCCTGCTCCTGACTCTGCACCTGCACGGTCATCAGCGTGGTGGTGACATCGGCCTTGACCGCTGACAGCATCTGGCCAAAGAGCTCAAACGCTTCACGCTTGTATTCCTGCTTCGGTTGCTTCTGGGCGTAGCCGCGCAAGTGGATCCCCTGACGCAGGTAGTCCAGCGCCGACAGGTGCTCACGCCAGTGCTGGTCCAGTGACTGCAACAGGACCATGCGCTCGAAGGACGCAAAATTTCCCTCACCGACCATCTCGACCTTGGCCTTGTAATGCGCATCGACGGCTTCGATCACGCGCGTGAGGATATCCTCATCCGTCACGGTCTGATCATCATGGATCCATGGCTGCAGCTGCAGTTCGACCTGCCACTCGTCACGCAGCACCCGCTCCAGCCCGGGAATGTCCCACTGTTCCTCCATGCTCTGCTCGGGCACGTAGGCACGCACCAGGTCGGCGGCGCTGCCGTGGCGAAGCTCCAGAACCTGGCCACCGACATCCTCGTTGTCGAGAATGGCGTTTCGCTGCTGGTACATGATCTTGCGCTGCTCATTGGCGACGTCGTCGTATTCGAGCAACTGCTTGCGAACATCGAAGTTCCGCGCTTCGACCTTGCGCTGCGCCGATTCGATCGAACGGGTGACCATGCCGGCTTCGATTGCCTCGCCCTCGGGCATTTTCAGCCGTTCCATGATCGCACGCACGCGGTCGCCGGCGAAAATACGCATCAGCGGATCGTCGAGCGAGAGGTAGAACCGCGATGATCCTGGATCACCCTGGCGCCCGGAACGTCCGCGGAGCTGGTTGTCGACCCGGCGCGATTCGCTGCGTTCGGTGCCAACAATGTGCAGTCCCCCCTGCGCCAGCGCATGATCATGCAGCGATTGCCACTCGGCGCGCAGTTGCTCGATGCGGCGCTGTTTTTCGCCTTCATCGAGCGCGGCGTCCGCAGAAATGAACTCGCATTGCTTCTCGACGTTGCCCCCGAGCACGATGTCGGTTCCCCGACCCGCCATGTTGGTGGCAATGGTGATCATTTTCGGGCGCCCCGCCTGCGCGACGATCTCGGCCTCGCGGGCGTGCTGCTTGGCGTTGAGAACCTGATGGGGCAACTTCGCCGCGTCGAGCAGGCTCGAGAGGTGTTCACTGGCTTCGATCGAGGCAGTGCCGACCAGCACCGGCTGGCCGCGCTCGAAACAGTCCTGGATGTCGGCGACAACGGCGTTGTCACGTTCGGGCCCGGATTTGAAAACCTTGTCCTGATGGTCTTTGCGCTGCGACGGACGGTTGGTCGGAATGACCACGGTTTCGAGGTTGTAGATTTCCTGGAACTCGTATGCTTCCGTATCGGCGGTCCCGGTCATCCCCGCCAGCTTCGCATACATGCGGAAATAATTCTGGAAGGTAATCGACGCGAGCGTCTGGTTTTCACTCTGGATCGTGACGCCTTCCTTCGCTTCCACCGCCTGGTGCAGCCCATCGGACCAGCGACGTCCGGCCATGATGCGGCCGGTGAACTCGTCGACGATGACCACCTCGCCACGCTGCACCACATAGTGCTGGTCGCGGTGATAAAGATTGTGCGCACGCAAGGCGGCGTACAGGTGGTGCATCAAGGTGATATTGGCCGGATCGTACAGTGTGCTGTCCCCGGGGATCAGGCCCATGTCGCCAAGGATGTGTTCAGCTTTTTCGTGGCCGGACTCGGTCAGATAGACCTGGTGGGCCTTCTCGTCGACAGTGAAGTCGCCCGGCTTCTCGACACCCTTGCCAGTGATCGGGTCTTCCTCCCCGATCTGCCGCGTCAGCAGCGGCACCACGCCATTGAGCTTGAGGTACAGATCGGTGTTGTCATCCGCCTGGCCCGAAATGATCAGCGGCGTGCGCGCCTCGTCGATCAGGATCGAGTCCACCTCATCGATCAAGGCATAGTTGAGGCCGCGCTGCACGCGCTCACCGGGCTCGAACACCATGTTGTCACGCAGGTAGTCGAAGCCGTACTCATTGTTGGTGCCATAGGTGACGTCAGCGGCGTAGGCGGCCTGCTTCTCTTCCTTGGACATCTGCGGGAGGTTGATGCCGACGCTGAGGCCCAGAAAGTTGTAGAGCCGTCGCATCCACTCGGCATCGCGCTGCGCAAGGTAGTCGTTCACGGTAATGACATGCACGCCTTTGCCGGCCAGCGCATTCAGGTACACCGGCAAGGTTCCCACCAGGGTCTTTCCCTCGCCCGTCCGCATTTCGGCGATCTTGCCATCGTGCAAGGCCATGCCACCGATGAGCTGCACGTCGAAGTGGCGCATCTTCAGCGCGCGCTTGCCTCCCTCGCGCACGACCGCGAAAGCCTCGGGCAACACGGCGTCGAGCGCGCGTCCTTCGGCGACCTGCTGCTTGAACTCGGCGGTTTTCGCACGCAGTTCCTCGTCGGTGAGTTTCTCGTACTGCGGCTCGAGCGCGTTGATACGTTGGACGACGCGACGATACTTGCGCAGTAGCCGCTCATTTCGGCTGCCGAAAATACGAGTCAAGAAGGAAACAGGCATGGAACGTCCCGAGGCGGCACGGTGCCAGGTGTAAAAGCCGCCTGAAGCGCGCCCGCCATGTTGCGGTGTAAACCTTCATTCTAGCCAGCGCCTTGCCTGGCGCGCCCGGATGCCCGCTGTAGGACAATGACGTACCGGTCATCGCCCTCCATGTGTGCACGAACCAGCTCCCGCTTTGCAAAACCACCTCCCCCGGCGCGGCGCGCCTCGCTGCAGCAATGGATGCAGCACAGCGAGGCGCTGCATGCGCTGCGCGGACGGGCGACAGACTCGCGGACGATGTGGAATACATTACGCGCCGTCGTGCCAGCTGCGCTGGCCAGCGGGATCCAACCCGGCAGCCTGGACGGCGAGGCATGGACGCTGTGTGCTTCGTCGTCGGCCGTGGCCGCCAAACTCAAGCTGGTGCTGCCGCTGCTGCTGCGCCGCCTGCGCCAGGACGGCTGGCCCATTCAGCGCATCGCGATCCGCGTCGCCACACCAGCGCCGACACCGACGTTGACGCCGCCGACCCGGGTGCTCGCTTCGCGGGCGCCGGACGCAGTGCGCGAGCGGCTTCGGGAGCTGCGGCGGCGCCGCCACGCAGACCCCGATCCCGAGGCGTGACTCAGGCGGCCGGGCGCTGGGATGCGCGAAATCCCGCGGGCGCCGCCGCCGCGTCGGTGAAACTGATGACCTCGTACGCGTCGGGATCAGCCTCGAGTGCCCGCAGGAGCGCGTTGTTCACTGCATGACCACTTCGGTAGGCGCTGTAGGCTCCGAGTATCGGATGCCCGATGACGTAGAGATCACCAATGGCGTCGAGCATCTTGTGCCGGACGAATTCAGCGTCGTAGCGCAGTCCCTCCTGGTTCAGGATCCGCGACTCATCCATGACGATGGCGTTTTCCATGCTCCCACCCTGGGCCAGGCCGATTTCCCTCAGTGCGTCGACGTCGCGCATGAACCCGAAAGTGCGGGCGCGAGCGATGTCCCGCACGTAGGCAGGCATGGAAAATTCGAAGCTGAAATCCTGCGCGGTCTGATCGATGGCCGGATGGTCGAATTCAATGGCAAAGTCGAGCCGGAATCCGTCGTGCGGGTCGAGCCGCGCCCACTTCTCGCCGTCGCGATCCTGCACCCTGACTTCAACGCGCTTGCGCACGCGCACAAACCGGCGCGGGACTGGCTGCTCGACGACACCCGCCGATTGCAGCAAGTACACGAAACTTGACGCGGAACCGTCGAGGATCGGGATTTCCTCCGCGTCAACCTCGATCAGCAGATTATCCAAGCCAAGACCGGCACATGCCGATAGCAGGTGCTCGACCGTGTGAATGCGGGCACCGTCGACGCCAATGGTGGTCGCCATGCGTGTATCCACGACCGACTGCGGGCCCAGAGAGATACTCACCGGCTGCGGCAGGTCGGTGCGGCGGAACACGATGCCATGGTCTGGGGGAGCCGGATGCAACGTGAGCTCCACGCGCTCGCTGCTGTGCAACCCGACGCCAACGGCGCGGTTGCTGGACTGGATCGATCGCTGCAGGATCATGGTTGAAAAATGTATTGTCTGCTGTTGTTCGATCGTTTTGGAGTGATGTTAGCGGCGCGCCGACAGCGGCGCTGCCTCCGGCCGATACGGCGGCAGGCACGCGCGCAGCGGGGCGCGTCGCGCGCCATCTGCGCGGCGTGGGGGGGGGGGGGGGGGGGGGGGGCGGGGGGGGGGCGGGGGGGGGGGGGGGGG
>VFSW01000277.1_pt1 | contig 72018 bp, 75 predicted proteins | sample 5358111 | NCBI WGS metagenome assembly VFSW01 (sample SAMN11554181, study PRJNA540505) | mine drainage metagenome | isolation source: sediment from site ElyBrook_90M | place: USA: Ely Copper Mine, Vershire, VT | collected 2017
ATGGCCTTCATGAATCAGGAAGCGATATGGACCACCCGTTATCTGGAAGCTGGAGAGCGGTATCTTTTTGGTACAGAACCCAACCGCTTTCTTGCCCAGCAGATTTCTCTTTTCAAGAAAGGTGAAACCCTTCTTTCAGTAGCAGACGGCGAAGGTCGTAATTCCACCTGGCTGGCGCAACTGGGCTTAATTGTGACGGCTGTGGAGATTTCGCCGGTTGCAGTGGAAAAAGCGCGGCGCCTTGCCCGGGAACGAGAGGTAGTTGTTGATTTTGTACAGGCCGACATGCTCACAGAAGAATTGCCGCACATTCTGGTACAAGAGAGCTTCGACTGGGTCGTGGGCATTTTCATCCAGTTTGCCGATTCCCAGCTCCGAGAAAAGCAGTTTGCACTCATGAAGCAGCTTACGCGACCAGGCGGGCGCATCTTGTTACAGGGCTATACGCCAAGACAATTAGAGTATCGTACCGGCGGACCTTCTGCTCTTGATAATCTGTATACTCAGGACCTGCTGGAGAAAGCATTTTCCGACTGGACCATCGAGGAATTGACGGAATACGAAGAAGAAGTCGATGAGGGCATCGGGCACAAGGGGCATTCTGCACTGATCGGTCTTGTGGCGCGCAAGCCGACAATGATTTACGGACAATCATATACAACTGTATGACCGCTTTGGGAAACATTCTCTAGTGGCCTTTATTGGCCGATAGTACGCATCCCCCATCAGAACCGAAACCCGTCATTCGCCCAGTGAGTGAACAATAAGACTCCGATCAACAACGAAAAGGTCTGTCATGGAACCTACTCAACACCGGGAACCCTGGAACAAAGGCAAGCTGGTTGGCCAGAAACCGCCACTGAAGCCAAAGGACATCTGGGCCATCCGCATCCATCTGCAAAATGCCCATCAGGTTCGGGATCTCGCCATGTTCAATCTCGCGATTGACAGTAAGTTACGCGGTTGCGATCTCGTCAATCTACGAGTTCGTGACATCACTCACGGCAATCAGATTTTGGCCAGAGCAATGGTCGTGCAACGAAAGACGCAACGGCCAGTTCAGTTTGAATTGACCGAGCCTACCAAGATTGCCGTTGCGGCGTGGATCGAAAAGTCGCACTTGATGTCTGAGCAATACCTTTTCCCCAGTCGTATTGCAAGTTCGCCCCATGTGTCGACTCGGCAGTACGCCAGGATCGTGCATCAGTGGGTTGCCGCAGCCGGACTCGACCCGACCTCCTACGGCACACATACCATGCGCAGAACGAAGGCGACGCTAATCTATAAGCGAACCAAGAACCTCCGGGCCGTCCAGCTGCTGCTCGGGCATACCAAGCTGGAGAGTACCGTCCGGTACCTGGGTATCGAGGTCGATGACGCCTTGGAGATCTCGGAACAGACCGAGATTTAAGGCAGGAAGCGCCGGCCGCACGCTGTTTGAGGTGCCAAACTGCGTGCGGTCGCTTTCTGGCATGATGGCGTATACGTACTATCGGCCATAACCGGCCAGTGAAGAAATTCCTCCATAGCGGCCTGACGCTTGCGGTAACCAGTAATTACTCCCTCACTGGCTCAACCGAAAAGTCAGCAATCGTTGGATCTTTCAGAAACTCCATAGCTAATCTGCTCCTTGCTTTTGACGCATTTTGATTAGCCCACACATGCGCCTTAATTTGCATTGCACCGCTTTTAGCCCCCCTGAATGAAATGCTTGAAACATTAAATCCGTAATCGGTAAGGCGTTTGTTTAACTGTTCTTCTTCAGGGACGGCGTCTTTCACAAATTTGGCCTCAATTACGGCAAAGCTGCGCCGTGATGATACTTTTAGTTCCCTGAATGAAATCAGAATTAGCATCGTAAATGCAGTTCCAAACACCGCAAGGAAATACTCACCCGTTCCGATGAGTATTCCAAGACCCGCAACTGACCAGATGCTAGCAGCGGATGTTAGCCCCTTTATAGAAAAACCTTCTCTGACGATTACTCCCGCACCGATAAAACCGATACCTTGCAAAATCCCCTGAATAACTCTTGAAGCGCCCATGTCCCCCTGGCCCATGAGTTGACCATAAAATCCATGGGTAAGGCTGGCAGTCAAAAAAGTCGAGGTAAGGGTAATGATGGCAAATGTCCGCATTCCAGCTGGGTGTCCATTGTGATAGCGTTCAAGCCCAACCAAACTCCCAGCAACGATTGCGAATATCAATTTCAATAGAAAAACAAACTCCGGTGACGAATAAAAATATGTCAGGTAGGACATTATCGAGTCTCCCATTTGGCTCCTGCGGTTAGCAACCTCGAGGAATTTTATGTAATCTGCAACCTTACTACTATGATGTGGTTGAGTCCATCGGGTTGGGAGCATTAAAACTCGTAAGAACCAAAATCAAGTCCACGCTATTTTGAAAAACTTGATTAGACCCCTGCCAGAAGAGAAGGTGGGTTTTTATTTTAAGTAACGCTAGTTCGTAATCCGTGTCTTGAATGTCAGATTTTGCTTGATGCAACTGGCAGTTTTAGGCACGGGCTTCACCCCTTGGATTGATGAGTACTAACGGCTGATGGTAAAGCACGCGTATTCCTGAATATGTCCGAATTATCCACTTGGTCGTACGTCTGTTTTTTTAACGTGCCCTATGAGACAATGAAGTTTGGAGATGGCATTCCTCCGTGAGCCCTTCGGGTTCAAAACCGCCCTGACCGGGGCCGATGATGCCTACGCTTGAACCCGGACGGGTTGCGTAGGTGTTCGTGCCTGTCCAACAATAACCTAAAAAACGGACAGGACCATGTGGAAACCGACTCTGGTTATCTCTTTGGGCGCCGCTCTCGGCGCGCTTCTGCGCTGGCAGTTGGGTCTCAAACTCAACAATTTTTTCCCATCCCTCCCACCGGGTACGTTGGCCGCTAACCTGATTGGCGGCTACATCATCGGACTTGCTGTTGCCTATTTCGCCCAAGCACCGGACATCGCACCGGAATGGCGACTACTCATCATTACCGGTTTCTGTGGTGGGCTGACCACTTTCTCCACCTTTTCTGCCGAAGTCGTCACCTTGCTTCAGGATGGACGCCTGCCCTTGGCCATGAGTGCCATCGCGACCCATGTGGCGGGATCACTGGCGATGACTCTGGCAGGATTGGCTACTTGGCAGCTAGTCAAACAATCCTGAGGAGACATTCATGAACGGTTACCAGATTACCTTTTTCACGGTTCAGGACAAGCGTCACCATGGCAAGCTGATCGTTGATTGGTTGATGCAGCTTGCCCAGGACATGGGTTTGCCAGGCGCTACGCTGATTGCGGGCAGTGAAGGCTTTGGCCCCCATCACCATCTGCATTCCGCCCACTTCTTCGAGTTGTCCGACCAACCCATAGAAATCCAAATGGCGGTCAGCAAGGAAGATGCGGAGCGATTGTTCTTTCGGCTTAATGCTGAAGGCGTGCATCTGTTTTACATCAAGACACCAGTGGAATTTGGGACCTTGGGAGAGCCAGGACAATGACCGAGATCTGGACGCAAGCCGCACTCTGGCTCGGGTTGGCGTTGGTTGCCTCGCTTCTTTCCATTTGGCTTAGGGTGGCCACAGCTCTGTCAGAGATTGTCGTTGGTACCATCGCCCAACTTATTATTGGCGCTGCGCTGGGTGGTGCATTGCTAGCAGGCGATTCCACCTGGATCAAATTTCTTTCGGGTGCAGGCGCTATTCTGCTAACTTTTTTGGCCGGTGCAGAACTGGACCCTGCTGTGTTTCGCAAGGAATGGAAGCAGGCCACGGTCATCGGGTTAGTGAGCTTCCTGGGCCCTTTTCTGGGCTGTGGTGCGCTGGCGCGCTGGGGGTTGGGCTGGAGTGTGGAAGCCAGTTGGCTCGCTGGTATTGCCATGTCCACCACTTCAGTGGCGGTGGTATATGCCGTAATGCTTGAGTTCGGCCTTAATGCCACTCACTACGGCAAAACGGTGCTGGCTGCTTGCTTCATTACCGATCTGGCCACAGTGATTGCGCTGGGTTTCATTTTCGCTCCGTTTACTTCCAAGACGCTGATCTTCCTCAGTGTCGGTCTTCTGGCCTTTATTATCCTGCCTTGGATCGTTCCACGCTTTTTTCAGCGCTACGGTGGTCGACCTTCGGAGCTGGAAGCCAAGTTTTTACTGGCCTGCTTGTTCGGCATGGGGGCATTGGCCACCTGGGCTGACAGTGAAGCTGTGCTTCCAGCCTACCTTATCGGCATGGTGTTGGCAGGCACGGTAGGCAAGGACCACGCGCTTATTCGCCGACTGCGTACCTTGTGCTTCGGGCTTCTGACCCCCTTCTATTTCATCCGAGCCGGTTCACTGGTATCACTGCCGACGCTGGTTGCGGCACCGGCAGTATTTTTTGCGCTATTAATGACCAAGATGGTTACAAAAGTAGCGGGCGTCTATCCGGCTACTCGACTTTACAAATCGCCAAGACAAGAAGGGATATATACCACTCTGTTGATGTCGACCGGCCTCACTTTTGGCACTATCTCTGCATTGTTCGGGTTATCCCATCAGTTGATCGACCAGGCGCAATATTCGGCACTGGTTGCAGCCGTGATCGGTAGCGCCGTTGTTCCGACCCTGATTGCCAATGCCTTTTTCTTGCCACGCCACCTGTTGCATAAGGCTGAGCAGAAGGCGGCTTCTTCATAGGAGGGGGAAATCCATGTTCCAAAAAATCCTGGTGGCATATGACGGCTCCGATCCTTCTCGACACGCCTTCAATCTCGTCCTCGACCTCGCAAGCAAATACGGGGCAAAGGTGCGCGTCCTGGCTGTCGCCCGCCCACCGGAGTTTGGTGGAGAAGTAGAAACCGAAGCCGTGCTGGAGAAATCCCGCAAGCATTACCACCACGTGCTGAATTCACTCAAAGAAGACGCAACCAGCCTGGGGCAAGCCATCGAATATGAAGTGGTGGTCGGTCATCCGGCAGAGCGCATCGTCATTGATGCCGAGCAGTGGGGTGCCGATCTGATCGTCGTCGGACATCGTGGTCATGGGTTGATGGGCCGATGGCTGCTAGGCTCGATCGCCAAGCAGGTCATGCATCACGCTACTTGCGACGTGCTGGTGGCCCGTTAGCGCATGGAAGCAAACGCCTACCGCGGAAATGTCCGGGTCTAGGGGAGACATCAGTACAATTTTTACTGTCACTATGATTATTTAACGGGAGGCTAAAGATGGGATTTCTCATAACCTTGGTTATTACTCTGATTTCAGTAATGATTTTTCTTGGCATAGCTTTTTATGTTATGGATTATTTTATGTTCCCCAAGAAGAAATGAAAGGTGTGCCAAGCAGGTAATGCATGTAACGGCAACTGGAATGCTCCAATTTCGGCACGTAGGTGGGTGTCCGCTTTTCGACAGCCTATTTGTCTCCTTTGGGCACTGAGTGTGAGTAGAGCTTTTCGATAAGCAGCCGCTCGAATTTTCGCTTCTCAGTTTGATTGCAGAAAACATTCAAGCGGCAGAAAAGCAAACTGCTGCTGCCGCTCAACCATCAAGTCACCAATGGCCGTTCTGGCCGAGCTACTGCCACCAGACCAATCGTTGCGGATGTCCACTCTCTGGCAACGAACAGTCATTACTGAAATTTAACCGCGCAGCCAGGGCACTCGTTCTGGCTGGTCGCAGCGAGTGTGTCCGTGTTGACTGTGCAGTAAGTGCCCCATAGCAACGCTTAATCAATGCGCCTAGGCGCCGCAGCTCGCTCACACTATGAGGACCAAGCACCGAACAGATGTCCCTGGACAGCGCGGCATGACGAACAAAACCGCTGGTTATAAGATTGGCTTTCCTGGCCTTATTCAAAATCGTCTGGTACACGATTTCGTCACATCGAAACCCGATACGCGATTTTCTATTCATGGAAGCCCTCCCCTGCCATTTGGCTAATCCGTCAGCACGGAAGCACTTGAATTGTTCTTGAGACAAGCGCAGCGCGGAGCAAAACTGTTCGGCTTTTGATGTCGGGTGTCGGGCGGAGCCTGACCAAGTGGATTGTGCGGCATTTTCCCCATGAGCGGCCGTAGGGAGTCCATGGGGAAAATGTACACACAACCCTTACCTTGTACCGGGTTTCACGATTTTGTTTGCGGTTTTGAAACTCAATGGGCAGCGATGGGCAAGCATGGGACTGCAAACAAATCCCATCCTCTTGAAGCTGACCTTGACGTCAAGGTCAAAAATTCCTACAGCAAGTCCCGGGAGTTGCTTCTCTTCTACTACCCTCCATCTGACGCAGAAGGATGGCCCCACCCTCCCATCTGGAATCGGACACAGAAGCGGACTTATAAGCGGACACAAATAACTATTGATTGTCAGTTACTATATGATATATAATTGTTTCTTATTTAAAAATAAGAAGACATTAAACCGGACATTAAAGTGGTGAAAGACCGTCAAGAGACCGTTTCCCAGATGGAGCCCTTGCTCATCGGCGAGGGTTCGCGTCACCGCCCTGCCCTGACCGATCTGGCCCTTGAACTGGCGCAGAAAAGCGCTGGGTTCCGTCGCAGCCTGCCCGAAAGCCTGCTGGTTTCTCTGTCTGATCTCGTGCGGGCGATGAACTGCTACTACAGTAACCTTATCGAAGGGCACGATACCCACCCCATCGATATCGAGCGAGCCCTCAAGGACGACTACAGCAGGAACGCTAAAAAACGCGACCTCCAGATTGAGGCGAAAGCACACATCATGGTTCAGCAATGGATCGATAGCGGAGGGCTTAAGAACCGCGTCGTAACCGCCGAATCGATCCGCGAAATCCACCGACGCTTTTGCGAGCTCCTGCCAGAGGATTTGCTGTGGATCGAAGATCCCCCAACGAAGGAACGGATACGGCTGATCCCCGGTGAACTGCGTGACCGCGATGTCATTGTCGGCCGTCACGTCGCGATCAGCCCAACCACCGTGCCTCAATTTCTGCAACGGTTCGAAGAAGTTTACAGCCGCCTCGGCAAAACCGAAGCCATACTGGCGTCGGCGGCAGCGCATCACCGGCTGGTCTGGATTCACCCGTTTCTCGATGGCAACGGCCGCGTTGCCCGGCTGATGTCCCATGCGACCCTGCTACAAGTCCTTGATACAGGCGGGGTGTGGTCGATCGCCCGCGGCCTTGCCCGCAACGTGCAGGATTATAAGGAGCACCTCTTTGCCTGCGACCAAACCCGGCGCAACGATCTCGACGGAAGAGGCGGCCTGAGCGAGGAAAATCTCGTGGAATTTACGCGGTTCTTCCTCACCACCTGCATCGACCAAGTCAGCTTCATGGAACGTCTGATGCAGCCAGATCATCTGCGCGCGCGCATTCTGCAGTGGGCCGAAGAAGAGATCAGGCTCGATCAGCTACCGCCAAAATCAGGCAGCATTCTCGAAGCCGTGCTCTACCGCGGCGAGCTCCCCCGCGCTGATACCGCCAATGTCGTGGGCACGGGCGAGCGTCAGGCCCGCCGCGTCGTCTCCGCCCTGCTACAAAAAGGCGTACTCGCGTCGGAAAGCACGCGCTCCCCGCTGCGCCTCGCCTTCCCCGCGACGCTTGCATCGCGCTGGATGCCCGGACTGTTTCCAGAAAGGACGGGGTAAGAGAGGTATTACCAGGGGTCGTGAGAAAAGCAGTAAAGCTGTGCAACACCCACCAGCCATGAGTAACTTTGTAAGTAACAACAAATTGTCGAAAGTTCTATATCGCCTGTTTATGAGGCTTTCAGCGAGTTATTCGGTAGACGCCGCCCCATCGAACAATAGCCTAACCCTTATCGGTTGGAGTTTCTGAAAGATCCGGCGATTGCTGACTTTTCGGTTGAGCCAGTGAGGGTGTAATTACCGGTTACCGCAAACGTCTGGCAGCTATGGAGGAATTTCTTCGCTGTCCGGGTATGGCCGGCGACTTGCGTTCGGTAGCGGAAAACCGGCATAATCCCCAAGAGTAATGGCATTGGTCCCGTTGAAATAATCCTAACGAGTTGGAATTATCCAAAACCAAACCATGCAATGCCCTCTTCCCCAGAATGAACCACTGCGCCTACGGGCAGTGCGTTCGTACGACATTATTGACACCGAACCGGAGGTGGAATTTGACACGCTGACTCGAGTGTCAAGTAACGCATTCAGCACGCCTGCGGCAGTCATTGGGTTGATGGAAGCTGACAGACTGTGGTTCAAGTCAAGAATCGGCCTGGGCGTGCCACAGCTAGATCGTCAAATCGCATTTTGTGCTCATGCCATCATGCGGCCCGACGAGATATTCGTTATAGAAGATCTGCGGAAGGATCATCGTTTTCAGGAAAACCCGTTAGTAAAGCAGGCGCCTCATTTGTGCTTTTACGCCGGCGCACCACTTATTGACCGCCACGGCTATGCACTTGGGCACTATCGCCGTAGTGGACACTCAACCCAGGTCATTTAGTGACGGCCAACGAGACTTACTGCGTGACTTGTCTTCCCTGGTGATCACCACGATGGAAAACCGGCAGCGGATAAACCTGCTTGGCCACCAGGCCACTACCGACTATTTGACTGGACTTGCCAACAGGGCTCAGTTCGAACGAACACTGATTTCCGAAATTGCCCATATGCAACGCACGGGTCAGGCATTTACCATTCTTTACATGGATTTGGATGATTTTAAGATAGTCAATGACAGCATTGGTCACGCCGCGGGGGACGAAGTACTGTGTGAAGTTGCCGACCGCATGTCAATGCAGCTACGTGCCGGGGACGTGCTGGCTCGTCTGGGTGGCGACGAGTTTGGTGTCATCATGCGTCAAGCTACCAGGGGCTCTATCGAATCATTGGTGGACCGCATTGTCAGGGCGGTTTCGATGCCCATTGGCCTGACCACAGGAAAAACTGTAAGCATCGGCATATCGGTGGGAATTGCCCCATACACGGACGCCACTGATTCCATGGCCACCCTGCTGGCCCGGGCAGATCAGGCTCTCTACGATGCCAAGCGAAAAAAACAATCCGGTATGCACATCACTTCCAAAAACAATGGCGAGTATTAGTTCTGACTCGTCGATTGTTTGATGCCTGATGAGGCCGTGAAGATTTTCGAAAAATAATAACGGCACGTCCATGTTGGGGGGGCTTATGAGTACTCCATCATGAAAACTACATTATTCATCCTCAACGAAGCACCTTATGGCAGCGAACGTTCCTATAATGGATTACGTTTGGCCGGAGCGCTAACTTCCCACCCAAATCAGCAAGTGCGGGTATTTTTGCTAGCCGATGCCGTGGCCGTAGCCAAGGTCGGTCAAAAAGTCCCGGAGGGTTACTACAACCTGCAATTGATGCTGAACAAAATATTGCTTAATGGGGAAGTTAACCTTTGCAGCACCTGCATGGATGCGCGCGGCGTAACAGATGCCGAGCTAATTAGAGGTGCGAAAAGATCCACGCTGGCACATTTGGCCCAGTGGACTGCCGAAGCTGATCAAGTTCTGGTGTTCTAGTCGGGAAAGCCTTGCACTCACCACAAGACCATAATTGATCAACAACAACTGCTTTGTTTGCCATGCATCTGAACTGGTGGACAGGGCACTGATCCATAGGAACAGTAAACGCAACAATCACCCGTTTCCGGACTTAGCACTGCATGACAGTGCTCGCACTCATAAAACCACTGGCAAGCATCAGTTGGCATGGTCTTTATCTTGACATAACCACAGCGGGGGCAAGTCAACGCTGATTCAAGGATGATCGCTTTCATTTGGGGCACTCCTGAATCACGGCACCAGCAAGCTGCCAGGGACTTAGTCTATTATAAAGCAGGCGCTTAACCGTAGAGGCCAGGTGAAAGCCTGGAGGCCATCATCATCCTTCGATCGATCTTGCGCCCATCAACGATAAATGTGCCATCGCCTACAGCGTGTATCGTGCGCTTCTCTTTGCGTGCAGGGTTTGAGTATGCAGCTACGCCCTCCAGTACGACGATATTGTGTTTCCGGACAATGTCAATGACCCTGCACTCGATGTTTGCCAGACACTCCTTGATCAATGGTGCCTTGACAAACTTGCCCTGTATGGGAGTAAGCCTGAACTTGGCAAACTTGTCCGTGTCGGCACCAGAGCAGGTCCCTATCCCGACTACCTGATCCAACAGGTCGACAGTGGGAATAGCAATGACGCATTCCCTGCTTTTTCGCAGCGCAGCGAAGGAATAATTCCACTTACCCGTGGTGATGGCAAACAACGGGGTGAAGTCCAGCACCATGGTCCATGATATGGTCATGATGTTGTTACTTTTTCCGTCGTGAGTCGTCACAAGGACAACAGGCCCAGATTCCATCAGGGTAAAGGCCTTGCCAAGTTTTAACTGATGCATGAAATCACCTCCAGGTCTTGAATCCCCCTATCAAGTGGACTAGTATTGGAGAGTCCACCATTGTCTTTATCATGACAGGTATCTATCTTATCCATTCGCGATCCTGCATATTCAAAAAGCCAATGCTAACCCTCTGATAATGCAACATTTCATCTTGTTGAAGTCAATTAGGAGAAAATCATGGCCCATACCCATCAGTCAAAGACTGTAAAAAGCGAAAAACAGTCAGCAATGGCACGTGAAGCCCCAACAATGGCTAAACCCAAAAACCAGATAACTCGCGTGGCGCCTCCGTCAGTACCCCAACAAGGCAATAGCAAGGATCGTGAGGCCATGATTTCCATGGCTGCATATTACCGCGCTGAAAGACGCGGTTTTAACGGTGGCGATCCTCTGGCTGACTGGCTTGAGGCCGAGGCTGAGGTCGATGCTTTACTCCATTAACCTGAAGAATTATCAGGGTAATTCTCGCCCAACGCGATCTATAAAGCTGAAAATCAAGAGGCCTTCATGACACAAAATACCAAAGATAAGCATCAGAAACCGGGACAGATCCATCCATCTCCTTTAGAAGAAGTGAACAAGCAAAAACAGAAAGCCGAAGAGCGCGAGGTAGCTGGCAGACATAAAAACGATGGTCAAAAGGACCACAAGGGCTCCCGCTAATGGATTAATCGTGTTGATGATTTCAGGATTCCCCAAATGGGCATGGCTACTATGGCTATGCCCAATTTGTTTGGTAACCCGCGTCATAAAGAGGTATAAAGCGATAATTGACTACGGCGTGTTGCATCCGCATGATAACCCCATGAATTTAGCGACCAGAACATGCTGTTTATTAAAATATACTTCTTGATCAGTGTCGTCATGGTCCTGACCGTGCTTTGGGATTTCAAAATTGTTCCAAAAACTGCACGCCGCTATACAAAAGAATTAGCGGATAAAAAATCCGAGTTTGCACCAATCGTATTAGCAATAAGAAATTTGTTAGTAATGACAGCATTAGCTTTTTTTATCTGGCCAGCAATTATCTGGTGGGAGATTTTCGATAACGAAAGCAAACCCTGAGATTGCTGTGCCATGTCCCCAACTTATCTAGGCAAAATGCAGCATTCCGGCCGCCAAGATAAGAAAAAACACTGTCCATGTAGGGACGAAAAATAAGTTATCTCGTTAGAACTTACCAACAGGCGGAGTTGGACGAATCCACGAACCGAGAAACCAGATGACTAATCTGCTGCGCATTGATAGTGCCGTGGTAATTCGTAGGCAGATCACCTACGGCGCGACAATTGTCATCCTGTTCCTGGGCTACCTCTATCTTAGAAATTCGAGTTGGCTTGGCGATATCCTGCTTCATACCCTGATGGAAACTGTCGCGACCGTTTTGTCATTTTTCGTGGGATGTATTGCACTGGTTCGGTTTTATAGCAGAAAAAATAACACCTTCCTCTTCATCGGCACGGGCTTCGTCGCCACCGCTTTTTTGGACGGCTATCATGCCCTGGTCACTTCCTCCTACTTTATCAATGCATTTCCATCTACCCCGCCTTCGCTCATTGCCTGGAGTTGGTTTGCATCACGCATCTTCCTTGCTATCTTGCTGTGGCTTAGCTGGATCTTCTGGCGGCGCGAAAACCGACTCGGGGCTACGGCCCAGGTCAGCGAGTATCTGGTTTACACCATTGTGTGCGTGCTGGCTGTTGTATGTTTTACCGTCGTAGCACTGGCGCCCATGCCTGCTGCTTACCATCATGTCCTCATTTTTTTGCGGCCGCAGGAGATCGTGCCTGCATTATTCTTTCTACTCGCACTGATTGGCTATCTGTACAAAGGCCAATGGAAATCGGATCCGTTTGAACACTGGCTGGTACTAAGCCTCATCGTTGGCTTCATGGGGCAGGCCATGTTCATGTCATTCTCGGGCCATGTTTACGACATGATGTTCGATGCAGCCCATTTACTGAAGGATGGCTCGTACATCTGCGTTCTGGTTGGATTGTTGTTCAACATGTACCTCATGTACAGTGAGTCACTCACGCAACAGGAACTTGCATTCAAGAATACTGTACTGTCGATGCTGCAAGAGGTTTCGCAGGATGCAATTCTCCTGGTGAACGAACAGGGACAAATCATTTCCTGCAATCATCGGTTTGTCGAACAATGGAACCTGCCTCAGAAAATCGTCGATGCACTCGATGATGCACCCATACTGCGGTCGAGCGCTTCCCTTGCTTGCGACCCAGAAGCATTTTTTGCACGGGTTGAGTATCTGTATGAGCACAAGACAGAGAAAGGCAGCGATGAACTCAAACTTAAGGATGGCAGGATTATAGACCGCTACTCCGCGCCGATTTTTGGAGAAAACGGTAGGTATTATGGGCGCGGTTGGTTTTTTCGCGACATCACTGAACGCAAGAATACAGAACAGAAAATGCGGGAGTTACAGCAACAACTCCGTGATCAAACCATACGAGATCCACTGACAGGTCTCTTCAACCGTCGCTATCTTGATGAAATATCACAACGCGAATTGACTCGTGCGAAGCGCTCTGGCTACCAGACAGGATTTATCATGTGCGATCTTGACCGTTTCAAAGCGGTCAATGATGCTTATGGGCATTTGGTTGGCGACGATGTCTTGCGGGTGTTTGCCGCTGTTCTGAAACGCAATATACGAGGTAGCGATATTGCCTATCGTTACGGTGGCGAAGAATTTTTACTGATGCTTCCTGAATTACCGCCTGATCTGACATATCAACGTGCAGAGCAGTTGCGTACCGCATTCGAAGCAACCCTGATAACATCCGGAAGGGCTGCTATTCATGTGACCGCTTCCTTTGGTGTCGCGTCTTTCCCGGAGCATGGCTCGTCAATTGACGAGTTGATCAGTGCGGCTGACGAAGCCCTCTATATGGCAAAGAACATGGGGCGTAACCGCGTTGTATTGCATCCTTTGAAAATGCTGGCTTAACGAGGGACAATTCAGACCCTCTTTACCTGGAACTGCCAAGCAGGTCCAGCAAGATGGAGGTTTCAGCCGTAATCGCCGCCTTGATGGTTGGTTTGTATTCCGGCGCCCATTGGGGTGAGTGCGGGCCAGGCAATGGCACGCCGCTTTTTCTGGCCGCTTCCAGTCTTGCCGGTTCGACCGCACCAATATGCAACAGCACTGCTTTGACACCTGCCAACCCGTAATTTGCAAAATCCTCCGAGGTCATTTTGGCAGGCATCTCCACCACTTCCTGAGGGCCCATTGCAATGCGCAATGTTTGAACCATTCGATCGGTCAATTCGGGGTCGTTGTAAACTGCGTCAACTCCACGGCTAACCTCTATTAATGGCTCTTTGTTTGCATTAGCAGCCAAGGCTTCCCCTTTGACTTCGCGAGCAATTGCAGCATGCACGCGATCACGTACGGATTCTTTGAAAGTTCGCACCGTCAGTTGCAATTTGACCTGATCCGGAATGATATTGGCCTGTGTTCCACCATGAATACTGCCAACAGTAATGACAAGAGGATCCATTGGATTGTTTTCCCGGGATACCACAGTTTGCAGGGCCATGATGATGCGTGCCGCAATGACAATTGGATCAATGGTGTCGTGTGGTGCCGCACCGTGTCCGCCTTGGCCAAAGATCGTGATAGAAACGGTGTCAGCGGCGGCGCGAAAATACCCTGCGTGATAGCCCACCTGTCCCGATGGAAGTGTCGACTCGTCATGAACAGATAATGCGTAGTCCGGCTTTGGAAAACGGGTGAATAGTCCATCTTTAAGCATGGCGGCTGACCCCTGCACGATTTCCTCCGCTGGTTGGCCAACCAGCATCAGGGTGCCATGCCATTGCGCACGATTATCAGCCATCAGTTTTGCGGTACCGTACCAGGCCGACATGTGAATGTCATGACCGCAGGCGTGCATTACGGGGATAGCCTCTCCTGCAGCATTCGTGGTGATGACGCTACTGGCAAAAGACAACCCCGTTTTTTCCTGCACTGGCAGCGCATCCATTTCGGTTCGCAACATGACCGTGGGGCCTGGTCCGTTGCGTAAAATGGCAACAACACCGGTGCCACCGACACCACTGGTCACCTCATAGCCCAATGCCCTCGCACGCCCGGCCAGTTTGTTTGCTGTTGAATATTCCTTGAAAGCAAGCTCTGGATTCTTGTGGAGGTCAAAATAAAACGACTCCACATCAGGGTACATCGTATTGAGTTGCTCATTGATTTCAGCGGGCAAACCGGCACTGCCGGCTTCGCAGCCATATACTGCAGCTGCCAATAGTAAAATCCTTGACTGCTCTATATATCGATGCATTTAACCCCGGTGTTTTAGTCTTGTTCACATACCCCACATCGCGCGCCATGGTATTTTCAATCAAATCTGGGGTGCATTCAAGAAATCCTTCGCGCAGGCATGAGTGATTAATATATATTGTCTGTTCTCTTGCCAATATAACAATCTTTTCTTATCTCATCAGGAATTATCATGTCACTGCTGTTTACACAGGCATCCCTGGGGCACCTCATTCTGCAAAATCATCTAATAATGGCCCCAATGACACGCAACCGTGCCATTGGAAATGTTCCAAACGATCTCATGGTGACGTATTACACGCAACGCAGGACCGCCGGTCTTATTATTACTGAAGGCACCTCACCTTCACCCAACGGGCTGGGCTACCCCCGTATTCCTGGTATTTTTTCTGCAGAACAAGTCGCCGGGTGGAAGCGCGTTACCGATTCCGTTCATGGCAATGGCGCAAGAATTTTCATACAACTGATGCATTGTGGACGCATTGGCCATTTGCTCAATCTGCCTGCGGGTGCGCGAGTGCTAGGACCATCAGCAATCGCCGCAGTCGGCGATATGTATACCGATGCCGAAGGCATGAAACCAAATGCCACTCCGCAGGCCATGACGGAGGCAGACATCAAAATTACCATCGATGAATTCGCTCAAGCGGCAAAAAACGCAGTGGCAGCAGGATTTGATGGAATTGAGTTACACGGAGCCAACGGCTATTTGCTCGAACAGTTCCTGCGTCCAAACTCCAATCAGCGCACCGACCGCTTCGGAGGTACGATCGAGAATCGAGCACGATTCGTACTTGAGGTCGTTGACGCTACAATCAATGCAATCGGCAAGGACAAGGTTGGCATTCGTTTGTCACCATTCGGCGTGTTCAACGATATGCCACTGTATGATGCCATGGAAGCTGATTACACGTATATTGCCAACCAACTCAATGCACATGGGCTGGTTTATATCCATCTGGTCGATCATTCGGCCATGGGTGCGCCACCAGTTCCAGATTCAATCAAGAAGATGTTCCGAAGTACTTTCAAAGGCAAGTTGATTTTATCTGGAGGATACGACGCTGTACGTGCCGAAAGCGATATTGCTTTGGGCAAATGCGATCTGGTCGCTGTGGGTCGACCCTTTCTGGCCAATCCGGATCTGGCTGCCCGTTGGAAAACAGGCGCCCCAGTCAATACCCCGGACATGAACACGTTTTACACACCCGGGCCCAAAGGATATACGGACTACCCTGTATTGGTTTAAGTTACGCTGTTATTTGGCCCCTAAAACGGTAGTCAAATATTTGATAACCTTCCGGGCTTCTTCGGAATCCGGATCACCAACAAACAGCTTATACTGCCGGCGCGCCAAGGCTTCATCGAATTGGGTCGAAATGACAACATTGGCGGAATGGCATTCCGTACAGGTTTTCTTTACCAGTGCCGCGTTTTCGCCAGGCGGGAATGGTGCAAAGTCTTCCGCTGCGACAACCAGCGCGGGAAGTGCAGCCAAAGCCGCCCAGCCCAGAACGCGTAAAAGTCCAGTAAATTTCATGGTCGAGATTCCTTCAGGGGCAATTATTCCATCGGTGCCTTAAGTTCATCCCACAGGTAGTAAACCCACTCCGATTGCAGTCTAAGCCAGACCTCGTGGGCAACGAAAATCAGCTTACGGGTTGCATAACCGTAATCACCATCCAGGCTTTCTATGACTAGCGAAAGGCGCTTCCTGCTGTTACTGACGCGAACCGCGGCTCGAGAAGGTGCAATGCCGCGATGCTCCGGCAGGAGGGGATCGCCAAACTGTTGCACCAGTTGACGCATATCCTTATAGAGGTCTGAGCGCGCTGGTACCGCTGGTAGATAATCGCGCAAGATCAGGGTTGGCGGTGTTACCACACAACGGACTGGACGGTTACCATGCCAGGTAAACGTAAACTGTGCCGTATCACCAAATTCCTTGCCAGTGTCAAGGCTGCCAAAAACACCGCGATTAGCATAGTCGTTCAAGATATTCCTAACCGTGGCAAGAGCGTGCATGGTCAAATCGCTTTTCCGGTTAATGATAATAGGACATGCAACCCGGTTCGACCTTGCCAAGAAAACCAGGAGAGGTTTTCGAGCGCAGCCAGAATTCCTTCCTGCCCTGACAGTTAATCACGACCGGCAAGCTTTGCGTGGTGGCTGTGTTCCAGGCCCGTTCCAGCGCCACCAAAAAATCCTGGGGCCGGGTTACATATTCGCCGCGACCTCCTAGCGCTTCGGCCATCTTGTCATAGCGCAGGTTTTCCTGGAACAGATGGATTGGAGCGTTATGTACCTCGTCAGCCTGAGGATACCAGGTGCCCCAAGCGTTATTGTTGTAGACAATGATGATTGCCGGCATTCGATATTTGGCCATTGTCTCAATTTCCATGCCGGAATAGCCAAATCCGGCATCCCCTGTCACGCAAACAACCGGATGCCCTTTATAGGCAGCCTGAACTCCGGCGCCCTGTCGTACCGCCGCAGCAACGCCCACAGTAAAACCGACATCCAGTCCGACCGGACCATATTGATAGATGCCGTTCATGATCTGCCCGGGGCGGAAGGCCTGCAACCAACGCCGGGTATAGCGAGCAATGCCAAAGCCACCCTGAACAATGGTAGTTTGGTCTTTCGGAATGTTGCCATTTTGCAAAAACGCGGCCAGATGCTTGGCAATCACCGCAGGATGGACAGCATCGTCATAAGCCGCCCCCAATTGGTAGATGGCCTCATTCTCCATGTCGAACCTGGCGCGCGCTGCCTTGACCTCGGCCAGCCATTCAGGATGGGTCATGGCTGGCACTGCGTGGGCCAATGCTTCCATCGTGGCTCGCTCGTCAGCGATAATCCCGATGTCGATTGGCAGATTGCGACCAATATCTCCCCCCACCGGTTCGACTCGGATATAGCGCGCTTCCGGCCCGAATGCATATTCACCGATAGTTGGCATGCAATATTGTCCAACCAGCAAGACCACATCGGCGCTGCTTAGCGCTGAGGGAGAACGGTTTGCCGACATGGGATGGTCGTCTGAAAATTGCCCGCGCATTGGCCCCGATTCGACCACTGGAATATTTGCCTTTTCCGCCAGCCTGCGCAATGGTTCCCAGGCGCGGCTGTAGAACACGCCTGTGCTTGATACGATAATTGGCCTCTTTGCGTATCGCAACATTTCAACAACAGCCTTGATGTCGGCCGGGTTGGGATGCGGTTTCGATTCGGTGCGGTATTTGCTCTTATCATAAAAAAATGTCAGGTCGGCCATACTCTTGAAACGGGCATCGGATACTTCATTGGTAAAATCAAGATGGACTGGGCGCGGAATGCCTGTGCGCAATTGGCGGAAGGCATACCCGGCATATTCATGTACGCGCTGCGGGGTGATCAATCGCTTGCCATATTTGCGTAAACCTACTGTTGTCGGTTGCTGGTAACCAACCTGGATGCCGGCTTCGGTATCGTCATCCTTAACGCTTGAGTTACTGGCCAGTACCAGCAAAGGCGTGCGTGCCGAGTGGGCAGTGGCGATTGCACAAATCATCGTAGTAAAGCCAGGCCCTTCGGTTCCTGAGGTGGCGGCAATCTCGCCTGTCACGCGGATGAACGCATCAGCGGCAGCACACATTGCAAGTTCGTTACGACCAGAGTAGACCGGAATACCCTGCGCGACCATGGCGTGGATAACCTTGTAGTTGCCCGGACAACACAACAACGCCGCAATACCCTCCGTCTTGCAGGCCGCAGCGAAAACATCTGCACCAGTCATCGGAAAATCAATCTTTGGAAACGGGGTGTCCGCTGCCAGTTGGAATTCCTTCGGTACGACAATTGGACGACCGCCTGAAGTTGTTTCCTGGGCAGATGCGGGGTCAATTGCCAGCAACCCGCCGGTGGCACCGACCAGGGTCGTCGTCATGAAACGACGGCGTGACGAAATCGAGTCCTGCTTCTCGGTTGGGGTATTTGGCGTGACATTTTTTTGCTGGTCTGAATCCATGAAAACTCTCCGGAATACCTGTCCAATCGTTGCCAAAACTCAGAGGCGCTCATGATACACCTGAGCATGTTGAAAGCTTCTTCTTGTCAGGTTCAGAGCTTTTGCCATGGCGAAGGGCTGGTGCTAAATGCACCATAAGTATGCATTGCTTAAAAAGATGGTGCACTTTTTACGGCTGGGAAACCGGCACCCGGTATTAACAGCGTCCACCAGAAAGGCTAATCGATAAAACAACAGGTTAGGAGGAAAAGATCGCTGGCACGTGTATTGCTTCAAACCCAGTGAACAAGTTGATCATATTCAACTGTATGGTCTTTTCAGTTAATTGCCTGCAACAACGGCAGGTTTGGGAGCAAACACAATGGCCTATTTAGTCCCTTCAGAATTTGTCGCAAAAATGGTGGACGCCGGTGAATCGAAAATTTTCATGGCCACCCGGGATGTGCTGATCAGGTCGTATATGGCCGGCGCGATTCTCGCATTGGCTGCTGTATTTGCCGTGACAGTGTCTGTCCAGACAGGCTACCCGATCATCGGTGCCATTTTGTTCCCGGTTGGCTTTTGCATGCTCTATTTGCTGGGATTCGATCTTCTGACTGGAGTTTTTGTCCTGACACCTCTTGCTTTGATTGACAAACGTCCGGGCGTAACAATTGGTGGCGTTCTAAAAAACTGGGGGCTCGTGTTTGTCGGGAATTTTTTGGGCGCCCTGACAGTGGCTTTTTTGATGGCAATTGTATTTACCTTTGGTTTCTCGACCGAGCCAGATAAAGTGGGTAAAGTGATTGCCGGCATCGGAGTTGCCCGTACCCTGGGTTATGCCAAATATGGCGCCGCAGGAATGCTGACGTTATTTGTACGAGGCGTCCTCTGTAACTGGATGGTATCCACGGGTGTGGTTGGAGCCATGATTTCCACCTCGGTTAGCGGCAAGGTCATCGCCATGTGGATGCCGATCATGCTGTTCTTTGGTATGACCTTCGAGCACTCTGTCGTCAACATGTTTCTATTTCCATCCGCTTTGCTTATGGGCGGGGATTTTTCGATCATGGATTACATGATCTGGAATGAGATTCCCACGGTTCTGGGGAATCTGGTTGGCGGGCTTTCGTTCACTGGACTGACTTTGTATGCCACGCATCTGAGAACCGCACCCAAACGCGCCTTTGATTAAATTTATGGCGTCAAAACTTCGGGCCGACCAGCTAAAAATATCTGCAGGACAACATTCTGATAAGGGGCGTAAAGAAACCAATCAGGATTTTCATGGGATATGCGTACCGATAGAACCTCAATTGAGTTCAAAAGGCGTTGCCATTGCCCTAGCCGACGGGATCAGCAGCAGTGAAGTAAGCCAGATCGCCAGCCAATATGCAGTAACAGGGTTTCTTGAGGATTACTATTGCACCTCGGAGTCATGGTCAGTAAAAACCTCGGTTGAGCGTGTCCTGGCTGCAACAAATTCCTGGTTGCATTCACAAAACCAGCAAAGCCAGCACCGTTACGATAAAGACCGGTGCTATGTCTGCACACTCAGTGCGATGGTCATCAAGTCCACAACTGCCCATATTTTTCATGTGGGCGATTCACGTATCTACCAGGTGTGTGGTGAAGGCCTCGAACAGTTAACCAATGATCACCGGATTTGGGCGTCGCCTGGCCACGCTTACCTCAGCCGCGCTTTCGGAATCAATCCCCAACTTGAAATTGATTATCAAACGGTACATCTGGAACAGGGCGATGTATTTATTTTTGCAACGGATGGTGTTTATGAGCACGCAGATTCTGATTTCATAGTCGCAACAATTAATGGCAATGGCGCTGATCTGGATAATGCAGCGAGGCTTATCGTCGAAGAAGCATATCAGCGCGGAAGCATGGATAACCTCACCATTCAGGTGGTCAGAGTCGACTCGTTGCCGAGCTCAGGGACCAGTGGAATTTATCAGCATTTGTCCGAGCTCCCTCTTCCGCCGATTCTGGAAGCAAGAATGGTATTTGAAGGATACAGAATTATCAGGGAAGTGCATGGCAGCAGCCGCAGTCACATTTATTTGGCTGCAGATATTGAAACAAACGCCACAGTCATCATTAAAATACCATCCATTGACCTTGGTGGCGATCCGGCTTACCTGGAAAGGTTTCTGATGGAAGAGTGGGTTGCCCGGCGCATCAACAGCGCCCATGTACTGAAACCCTGTTTACAGTCCCGAAGTCGTAACTACCTATACATCGTAACGGAATTCATTGATGGCCAGACATTGGCTCAATGGATGACAGATAATCCAAAACCAGATCTGGAAACCGTGCGCAACCTTGTTGAACAAATTGCCAAAGGACTGCGTGCTTTTCACCGGCTGGAAATGCTGCATCAGGATTTAAAGCCTGACAATATCATGATCGATAGAACAGGCACCGTGAAAATCATTGATTTTGGCTCCACAAGCATTGCCGGCATCATGGAAATTGCAACGGGCCACCAGCGGAACAATATGCTGGGTGCTGCACAATATGCTGCGCCTGAATATTTTTTGGGGGAACGCGGGTCGCCCCGCTCGGATATTTTCTCTTTGGGAATTATTGCTTATGAAATGCTTACAGGAAAATTGCCTTATGGAACCCAGGTGCCAAAATGCAGAACAAAGGCCTCGCAAAGGAAACTGATATACCGTACTGCCCTGAATGATGATCGTGAAATACCTGTCTGGATTGATGAAGCCATAAAAAAGGCGGTTCATCCTGATCCACGCAAGCGCTACGAGGAATTATCCGAGTTTGTATTTGACCTGCGACATCCAAACAAAGCGTTTACAGGCAAGACCCACACGCCACTGATTGATCGTAACCCGGCCGTATTCTGGAAAAGCATTTCTTTTATCCTCATGATTGCGATTATCGTTTTGCTCAGTGTTAAATTTTCTGTCAAATAAGCGCAATTTTGGTGTGGCTTAATAGGACGATTGACAATCACCCCCTGTGATCTGTATCGTTAGAATTGTTGCAGTGCAGTATTTGATTCGCAAATCTGCGAAACCACACATTTTTTTAATGTTATCAAGGACTAATCAAAATGTACAATATGCCAGAGCAAGTCACTGAGTTTAATAGGTCTGCATTGGATGCTGCCCTGCAGCTTGGCAGGATTGCTCTTGATACCACCGAACGTCTTGTGGGTCTGCAACTGGTCGCTACAAGGGAAACCCTTGCAGGGGCTAGCCAATCATTGAAACCCATGATTGAAGCCCGCGATTTGCAAACCCTGCTCGACCTGCGTGCCAAACTGACTGCAAACAGCATTGAAAACGCAGCCGCATACTCCCACAGCCTTTTCGAAGTGGCTAATGATGCTAAAGTCCAGATTTCCAACCTCTTGAATGGGCATTTGGCCACCTTCAACCAATCTGCTACCGGCAACACTGACAAGGTGGTCAATACCCCCGTCGTTGTGGCCCCTGCTGTCAAAAAACCGAAACCTGCCGCAAAGAAAGCAAAGTCGTCAACCAGAGGCTGAAAAGTTGGGTGTGCAAGCGCACAGACCGCCGTTGATATAACAGCGACGATCTAGAGTCAGGCTTGGGCAAACCGCCCAGCCTCGCTAGAGATTGGTAATGATCAGACGGCTTAAATTTTTACTTGTTGCATCAATCGTTCTGGTCATCAGTGGGTGCGCGACGCTCCCTCCGGGTTCCGACTATCCAAAAACCGCGTCCTCAGCACTGGCACACCCTGAGAACACTGCACTGGGTGTGCAATTCGACAAGGCAGTGAAGCAACATGACGGAGTCTCCGGATTTCGCATTATTCCAGCAGGAGTCAACGGTTTCCTGGTCCGCATGCAGATGATCAACGCTGCAGAACAAAGCATTGACCTTCAATATTACATTTTTCACGGTGACGACACGGGACGCTTGTTAACCAGTGCCGTACTGCGCGCAGCCAAACGTGGAGTAAGAGTGCGCATTCTGGTTGATGACGGCGAGACTGAACCCGGTGATGAACAGATCGTGACTCTTGCGGCTCAGCAGTCAATCGAAGTTCGCTTGTTCAACCCCTTTGCTTATCGCGGACATCTCGAACTGTTTAGAGCTGTCGAATTCATGCTGGATGCTTCACGTCTTGACTATCGGATGCACAACAAACTATTTGTCGTTGACAATGCCGTTGCTTTAATTGGCGGACGAAACATAGGCGACCAATACTTTCAGATCGAGCCCGAGTCCCAGTTTGCTGACGATGATCTTTTTTGCGCTGGCCCAATCGTCAAACAGCTTTCCACGATGTTTGACCTGTTCTGGAACAGCGCGCTTTCGATTCCAGCTCAAGCACTTTCTAACAATCAGTCGTCCAAAGCCGCCCTGGATGAAAATCGTGAGGCCCTTGGTGAACATCAGCAGGAGATGAAGGCTGGAGGCCTGGACTACGTCAAGCAGATTGCGACGGGCGAACCATTTAACGGGCTTCTTTCCGGTCGATTGCCTTTGGTCTGGGCGCCATCGCAACTGGTCTACGATAGCCCGGAGAAAAAGCGCGTGGAAGACGGCGAACTGGTTGGAAAGCTTATGCACCGACCGGTAGCTGTTGCCGCCATGGCAGTAGATTCCGAACTGATTATGATCACACCATTCTTCATTCCCGGGACCGTGGGAACGCAGATGTTGAACGACCTGCGCCAACGGAATGTTCGCGTACGCATCCTGACCAATTCGCTGGAATCAACTCCCCAGATATTGGCCCAATCCGGTTATATGCCCTATCGCAAGCCACTTCTTGAAAAAGGCGTGGAACTTTACGAGATCCGTTCTCTGCTTGGCAATACCAAGGGTAGCGGCGAAACGGTAGGCCTGTCTCGCTACGGAAACTATTCGCTGCATGCAAAGCTGTTTGTATTTGATCGTAAGCGGGTATTCATAGGTTCGATGAACTTTGATCAAAGATCAATGTACCTCAACACCGAGATGGGCTTGATCATTAATAGCCCGGAATTTGCAAACCAGATTGCGGCACGTTTTGACGCCATGACGCAACCCGCCAATTCATATGCTCTTTCATTGCGCCCCGATGGTTTTGGCGGATCACCTCAACTGATTTGGCATACCCTGGAATATGGCAAGCCTCTGGATTACGAGGTAGAACCGGCGCGAAGCGACTGGCAGAGAATAAAAGCCAATTTCCTGTCGCTGCTGCCGCTTGATCAGGAACTATAACCCGCGATTGCGGTATTCCCCCTGCACGGCCAGCATCCAGCCTGGATATTCTTTTGACAACTGACTGACTTCGCTCAAAATGCGAAGGTCCTCATCACTTAACGTAACGGCACCGCACGCAATATTATCCTTCAGTTGATCCAACGTTTTGGCTCCAATGATTACCGACGAAACCACCGACTGGGCCAGCAACCAGGCCAGTGCAATCTGTGCAATGGACACCTGATGGCGGCCCGCAATCTGGCGCATGACCTCTACACAACGGAATGCACGGTCCTTGTCCACGACCGGAAAATCGAAACTGACGCGTCGACTTCCTTCCGGTCCCTTGCCGTCGGCAGAAAATTTGCCGGTAAGCAACCCTCCAGCCAAGGGACTCCAGACCATCAACCCCAGCTTTTGATCCTGAATCAAGGGGATAACTTCGCGTTCCAGATCGCGCCCCGCAATGGTGTAGTATGCTTGCACGCTTTCAAAACGGGTCCAGCCTCTCCTTTCAGAAATAGCCAGTGCCTTCATTATTTGCCACGCTGCCATATTGCATAACCCAATGTAACGAACCTTACCTGAGCGAACCAGGTCGTTTAGCGTGGCCAACGATTCTTCAAGTGGTGTTAGCGGGTCAAAGCCGTGCAATTGATACAGATCCAGATAATCGAGCTGTAGCCGCTTTAAACTGGCCTCTACCTCGTTCATCAAATGAATCCGGGACTGACCACGGCCATTGGGCAGATCGTTCATTACGCCAGTAGCTTTGGTAGCCACCACCAGTTCATCGCGAGGTAACCCAAGATCCTTGAGGGCTTGTCCAACGAGCGTTTCTGATTGCCCCAACGAATAAACATTGGCGGTGTCAATAAAATTGATGCCCTGGTCAAAGGCGTATTTAACCTGCGCATTGACGGCGTCCTGCTCAAGGCCACCCATAACCTTCCAGCGCCCTTGGCTGCCAAAGGTCATGGTGCCCAGGCACAACTCGGAAACATACAGGCCAGTCTGGCCCAATAATCGGTATTTCATGGGGTTACCTCGATGGTGAAATAAACAAAGTCAATGCTAACTTCATCAAGTTGCACGCTACGTAGCGTATTATTCCACATAGCCCCGCAAAACCCATGTCATAAAATATCAGTAACCAAGGAAATCTCATGAAAGGACACAGCGATACCGATTATGAATCGCAGCTCCGCCTGCTACAAATTGAGCTGGTCAAGCTGCAACGTCATTTCATCAGTAAAGGTGAACGCATTCTGGTTATTCTTGAAGGACGCGACAGCGCTGGCAAGGATGGCACAATCAAACGGATTATGGAACACCTAAGCCCCAGGGAAACGCGAGTGGTTGCGTTGGGTAAACCTACTAATCGAGAGGAAGGTGAATGGTATTTCCAGCGCTATGTGCCCCATCTGCCCAGTCGTGGCGAGTTCGTACTTTTCAATCGCAGTTGGTACAACCGGGCCGGTGTTGAGGCGGTAATGGGGTTCTGTACCCTGGAAGAGTACGAAACATTCATGAATACCGTCACCACGTTTGAGGATCTGCTGGTCGGATCAGGCATCAAGCTGTTCAAGTACTATCTGGATATTACGCGAGAGGAGCAAATCCGACGCTTGCGTGATAGGAAACAGGATCCCCTCAAGCAGTGGAAAACCAGCCCCATCGACGAAAAAGCTACGCGTAAGTGGAAGGCCTATAGCCGTGCACGCGATGCCATGCTATTGCGCACGCATCACCGGGCTGCGCCCTGGACCGTACTGCATGCCGACGACAAAAAACTGACTCGCCTCAATCTGATCCGCCACCTGTTATCGCATTTGCAATATCCTGGAAAAAAACCGCGTCTGCTGACCCTGGATGAAGCCATCGTGGCCGACTGGCCGGTAGGATCAGACTCTTTGCCTTCTCTGGCCTAACTTGGCGGGTTGTTCCGGCATAATGAACTTTATCCTGGAGGTTTAAATGCCCGTTTCACCCTTGCGAATGCTGTTGTTGTTTGCTGCACTGATCCTCTTTATTGCCATCGTTCAGTTTGGAGTGGTTAGCATCGCTTTCGAGAAACTCGGGCTCTCCAATCATTCGGCTTACCTGTTGCTGATCAGCACGTTAGCAGGCAGCATGATCAATCTGCCTCTTTACAGCATCAAGTCTGATCCCACTGCTGCTCCCACCGTCCCTCCCGAACTATTGCGACATCCCATCTTCAAACCCATGCCCTTTACCGGGAAGACCTTCGTCGTGGTCAATGTGGGCGGGGCATTGGTTCCGTTGGCTTTTTCGCTCTATCTAATTGCCAATCACCCGCTAAACCTGATCCAGATTGTCATTGCCATTGGTGTCGTTGCCGCTGTGGCACGACTTGCCAGTCGCCCCATTCCCGGAATTGGCATCGGTATGCCGATATTTGTAGCGCCCATCGCAGCGGCACTGATTGCTGTTATCCTCGATCCTGATGAACGTGCTCCATTAGCTTATATCGGAGGTACTTTGGGTGTGCTGATCGGCGCTGATCTTTTGCGGCTTAAGGATTTGAAACATTTGGGCGCGCCGATTGCATCCATCGGCGGAGCCGGAAGTTTTGACGGAATTTTTCTCACCGGTTTCATTGCAGTGCTATTGGCCTAGGAAACCCGATGACCATTCGCCTGCAATCGATTTTTTGGGTCACTGCACAATTTTTGGTGGTGACCTTCCTGATGCTCTGGTCGCTTCCCTGGCACTTCAAAATTTCAGCTGCGCTGTTAGGCGGGCTGGCTTTTGCCCTGGCACTCTGGGTATTTGCCCATAACCCCCCCGGTAATTTCAACATTCGCCCTGAACCAAAAGCCAGTGCGATGCTGGTAATGAGTGGGCCCTACCGGTGGGTGCGACATCCCATGTATGTTGCACTTTTGTTGGCCATGGCTGGCATTGCTGCCGAAGCGCCCGACAAAGTGTCGCTGGGACTGTGGCTGATCCTGTTACTGGTTCTTAATTTCAAGGCTGCTTTGGAAGAACGTCTGTTGCAGCAGAGATGGCCAGAATATGCAAACTATCGTACCCGAACCCAGCGGTTTATCCCATTGGTTTGGTAAATCCAAAACTTCCAGGGGAAACGGCTTGACTTGAATGATCAGTACTTGCGCCGTTGTGGGGCAACAGTCCAGCCTCCCTCAATGTGACGGAAGGTGATGCGCCCTTTGCTTAGGTCGTAAGGGGAGAGTTCCAGAGAGACCTTGTCGCCCGCTAGTATCCGGATATGATGCTTGCGCATCTTTCCGGCAGAGTAGGCGATCAGGTCGTGGCCGTTGTCAAGCGTAACGCGGTAGCGTGAGTCGGGAAGAACCTCACGTACCACGCCACTCATTTCGATAAGCTCTTCCTTGGCCATGCCACGGACTGCTTAGTCAGCCGGGCGTATGTTGGATGCCTGCTGGCCTTTGGGTCCTTGCGTAACTTCGAATGAAACTTTTTGACCTTCCTTCAGCGTCTTGAAACCCGAAGACTGGATCGCCGAAAAATGCGCGAAAAGATCTTCACCGCCAGCATCCGGCGTCACGAAACCGAAACCCTTTGAATCATTGAACCACTTCACTGTACCTGTTGCCATGTCTTTAATATCCTAAAAAAATAAAAATAAGGGAGTTGCCCCTTGCGAGCGAAACTCAAGACGGCAGGGTGATGAAGGGAGAAATACCTGAAAGCTTAGGGTACTGAACCAGACAACAACGATACTACTTGAAAATCGCAGACCGCCACTATGCACTCAATAATACAAATAAGCAATGTATTTATTTTTCAAGGAATTACTGCCACTACGAGGTAACGGACTTCCATCGCGTCCTGAACCTGCAACGACCCGCCCAGCACTGAGAAAGGCTCCATACCGAAATCGCTTTGCTTTAGGGTCATGCTGCCCGTCACAACAACCTCTCCTCCCGAACGTTGCCGAATGAGAGCCTGCGTCTTTTCAACATGCGTTACACCATGAATTGAAATTGACACTTGCAGCATCGATCCGGCAGGATCCGGCCTGATAATCCGGATTTGCGCGGTTGGAAATCGGTCCACCTGTAGCACCTTGGTCAGCATGTTATGGCGCGTCCCCTCCACGGTATCCTGCGAAATTTCAGTCTCCATTCCAGCCTGTTCACGCAAATGCGGTTCATCTACAGTGAGCAGTTCCAGCGGAATGGTCAGCTCTGCGTACCCTGTTTGTGGAACGATAATCCCCTCAACATCATGACTGGCAACCACATGATCGTGTCCCAGACGGGCCAACATGCCGCCTCGATGGACCAGAATGGTAATCAATGATCTGCTGGGGACTATGTGAAGAACAGTGTGCGCTTCGAGAGACGGGCGCTGTTGCAGGGCATCAGGAGTGCTTCTGGTCTCCTGCCTTGTCGATGTAGAACACGACACCAGCAGGCTGATCCCCAGTAGAATGGATAGAATAGTCTTCATGAGCTTTGTCATCCTAGCCGATTTGTGATCAGAAGATGAAAATCCATATCCTCTCCGATCTTCACAACGAACGTGATCCGTACCAACCGGTTGTACGCGACGCCGATCTGGTTATTTTGGCAGGAGACATCGACGAAGGAGTGCGGGGAATAACCTGGGCCCGCAGCATGTTCGACTGCCCGGTAATTTACGTTGCCGGAAACCACGAGTACTACGGAGGACACCTGGAACAAACCCATCAGCAAATGTTAAACGCCAGCGACAGTCATGTCCGTTTTCTGGACGAGGCGGTTTACGAAATGAACGGCATCAGATTTCTGGCTGCCACTGGTTGGACTGATTTTGCTGCAACCGGCAATGCCCCGCAAGCAGAATGGGGTGCCCGGGTTCGTTTCAAGGATTTCGATCGTATTCGAGCTGGCAATGGTCGTCTGGCCCAACCCCTGGATTTTAAGGAACTCAATCACTCGGCCCTGCGCTGGCTGCAACAGCAACTGGACACCCCCTATGCGGGACCCACTGTTGTGGTAACCCACCACGCACCGTCACCGCAATCCATTGCCTCGCAGCCCTACCCTTTTAGCCATCTGGACGCATCCTTCATCAATTGCTGGGACAACCTCATGGGTAGCGCACGCGTAGCGCTCTGGCTTCACGGACACACACATCTTGCCGTGGACTATGACATTGCAGGTACCCGGGTCATCTCCAACCCCAGGGGGGTGCCTCGCGAAAACACCGGGTTTGTACCGGACCGGGTAATTGAAATATGACCACGTACACTCACGGCACTATATTGGAGAAAAACATGGCTTCACCCATAGAAAATGTCAGCATGGCCTTGTTCTGCGACTTTGAAAACGTCGCCCTCGGCGTGCGCGATGCAAAATACGAGAAGTTCGATATCAAGCCGGTACTCGAACGGCTGCTTCTCAAAGGAAGCATTGTCGTCAAGAAGGCCTATTGCGACTGGGAACGTTATAAGGGATTCAAGGCCACGATGCACGAAGCCAATTTCGAGTTAATCGAAATTCCCCACGTACGCCAATCGGGCAAGAACTCGGCTGACATCCGTTTGGTGGTGGACGCCCTGGATCTTTGCTACACCAAGTCGCATGTCAACACCTTTGTCATCATCAGCGGCGATTCCGACTTCTCGCCACTGGTTTCAAAGTTGCGCGAAAATGCCAAACAGGTCATTGGAGTTGGCGTAAAACAGTCAACCTCCGACCTGCTGATTGCCAATTGCGATGAATTTATTTTTTACGACGACCTGGTTCGTGAAAGCCAACGCGCAGCGGCCAAGCGCGAAACCCAGCAAGTGCACGCTGCGGCCACACGCTCAACTGAAGATGAAAAGCGTCCGAAGGACAAGGAGGGCTGGGAAGCACGCAAAAGCAAAGCTATTGATATTGCGGTTGAAACATTCGATGCGCTGGTGGCCGAGCGGGGGGACAGCGGAAAAATTTGGGCCTCCATGCTGAAAGAAGCCATCAAGCGCCGCAAACCGGATTTCAATGAGTCCTACTATGGCTTTCGCGCCTTCGGTAATTTACTTGAAGAAGCGCAAGCACGCGGGCTGCTTGAATGCGGTCGCGACGAGAAGTCTGGCGCCTATGTCTATCGCAGCGGTGGGGGGGCAATGGGCCATGAGCCTGTAAACCAGGGGCTTATCCCACCTGAAATTGTTGCGGAACCAATTCGCGATTTGCCCTCCCAACCGGCATCGGAAGAAGCCGTCGTCAAAAAAACCAGGAAGCCAGCCGTTCGTAGCCGCCGTCCCCGCAAATCAGCCGAGTAATGCCGGAACGTGGGACAATGGCAGTTGTACACGACAGAATTGTTAGTGCGGAAATATCGTGTGTAACCTGTGAGTCTTGCTGTTGCAAACTTGAAGTCTTGCTGATGGGCGGAAATGAATGCATTGAAGAGCGCCTCCAGTATTTTGGCCATCAATCCGCTGGCCAAATCGGGCGTACAACTTAACAATCAAAAGGAAACCTCTTGGCTAAACCAAATTACCAGTTCGAAAAGCGTCAGAGAGATCTTGCAAAGAAAAACAAGCAGGAAGAAAAACGTCGGCAAAAACTTGCCAGTAAAACTGCGGGCGATGATAACGCCAAAAATGAAACAGCAACTTCCGGTGCCAGCGACTCAGATAGCCTGACGCCGAAGCCAGACACCAAGCGTTAGGCTTAATAACGGCTTCTCCCAGCGCCTGATCACTCCATGCTTTCCGATTTCGTCAGCAGACGATTGGGCGTACATCCTGACGTCCTTAAACTGGGCCTGGTCAGTTTTTTGACAGACTTAAGCTCGGAGATGATTTTTTCTGTCTTCGCCATTTTCTTTACCACGATTGCCGGTGCGTCGGCGTCCTTGCTTGGCATGGTCGAGGGATTTGCTGACTTGTCTGCCTCCTCGCTGAATTTTCTTGCGGGATGGCTATCTGACAGGACTGGAAAACGCAAAATTTTTGCTCTGGCCGGTTATGGCTTTTCCACGCTTGCCAAAATGTTGTTGCTGATCTCCAGTACGATTGCAGGTCTTGCTGTTTTTCGTGTCATAGAGAGACTGGGCAAGAGTTTTCGGGGGCCACCACGCGACGCCTGGCTCTCTGCCGTTGCTGACAAAGCCACGCGAGGGTATGCGTTTGGCGTGCATAAGGCCATGGACAAAGCCGGTGCTGTATTGGGGCCACTGGTGGCCTATGCCCTGCTTTCATGGCTGGGAGACAACGCCGCGACGTTTCGCATCCTGTTCTGGGCTGCGCTGGTTCCGGCCCTGCTTAGCGTTGTGGTTTTAACCTTCATCAAGGATCGGCCAGGAATTCGGCATGAGCGCGAAAACATGTTTGAAACCTGGAAGGTGCTAAGCCCCGAATTCAAACATTACCTTGTCGCAGCAGGAATTTTTTCCCTGGGTTATTTCAGTTTCGGATTTTTATTGCTGCGTGCCTACAGCGTGGGCTTTTCGATCAAGGATGTCGTATTGCTGTATGCCTTGTTCAACATTGTTTTTGTCGTTATCGCACCGCTTATCGGCAAACTTGGCGATTACGTTGGCAGACCCCGCATGATCATGCTGAGTTACCTGATTTACCTGCTGATGAGCCTTGGTTTCGTCTTTGCGACCACGCAGTGGCAGGTTATCTCCCTGTTTGTCGTCTTTGGCGCATTCTATGCAATTGACGAGGCCCAGAGTAAGGCATTTATCGCTGATATCGAATTGGAACGGCGCGCCTCGGCAATTGGCATTTACAATTTTGTCACCGGCCTGCTTTATCTGCCTGCATCGCTGATTGCCGGGGGATTGTGGGTGCTGCACCCTGCGGGGGCTTTCCTTAGTGCGGCAGGCTTTGCGTTTGTTGCGCTGGTGGTGTTTAAAAAAACGGGGTCAGACCTCACTGAAAATTAGCCCTCGATTTTCAGTGAAGTCTGACCCCATTCGTCAATCGTCTTCCCCCAGTTCCGGATCCCACCCGGCGGCCCGGGCACGCTCGATGGCTTCCTGATGAATACGCATGTAGCGCTTGAGCAACGGCTCAGGCAGGCTGCTGGGCAAATGGCCATATTTTTCCCACTCGGCGTAGACCTTTTCGTAGAGGGCCTGCATTTGTCCTGCGCCCCAGCCTGTGCCATCCTGATCTTCGGGCAACAGCCCGAAAACCCAGGCATCCTTGATGATCTGGGCAAGGTGCGTCATGCCGCCATTGACGTCATTCAACAAGCCACGATAGCGCTGTTCCATGGTTACCTCGTCAATCCAGCATAGAGCAATGGAAGTTTTTCCGGCAAACGATCAACCCGATCCACGACCATATAGTTGCGTGCCCCAAATATACGCGACACGTACTGGTCAGCCCGGGGGTCCAGCGTCATGCAGTACGTGATGATGCCCTGGCGAGCCGCCTCTTCTACCGCCTTGCGAGTATCGTAGCGCAGATACTGGGGGTCGCGAACATCCACGTCAGCCGGTTCGCCATCGGTGATGACCAGCAGCAATTTCCGGTTTGAACGTTGCTGCTTAAATTCCTGGGTTGCGTGACGCACTGCCGCCCCCATACGCGTGGAAAGCTTCCCACCCATTCCCGCCAGACGCGTCTTGGCCACATCGTTGTAGGGTTGGCTAAAATCCTTGAAACGGAAATATTCAACGTCGTGCCGACCATCCGAACAAAACCCGTGAATGGCAAAAGGATCGCCCACCTTGCAAATTGCATCCGCCAGCAGCACAGCAGCTTCCCGGGTCAGGTCCAGCACGGTATGGTCCTGCCCGGCAACAGTTTCGTTGGTTGATTCGGACAGATCAAGCAATACCATGATTGAAATATCCCTGACCTTGCGTACACTGCGCATCATGATGCGTGGGTCTGGCTGCAACCCCATGCGCAGATCAATCGTGCTTGAAATAGCTGCGTTGAGATCGATTTCGTCGCCCTCCTCAAGCTTGCGTAAGCGTGTGACCCCCTGGGGCTGCATGGCGTCCAGCAAAAACTTCATCTGTGCGATAAGGCGTCGGTGCCGTGCAGTGATCTCTTCAATCACTGTCAGGGAACCTGATTTCGGGCGCTTTTCCACAACCGTAACCCAGGCAGGCCGTTCAAGCTGGATCTGGTAGTCCCACTCCGCATAGTGGAAGGGATTGGAAACCGGTTCCTTCCCCTCCAGCTCGTTGTAGCTTTTACCGTCGTCCTCATAGGGAAACAGTTCGGTGCCCAACACCCAGATTTCCTGGGCATCATCCCCTGAGAGCTCGCTATCGATTTCATTGACCATTTCCATCAGGCTGACCTGACGCCGCACCTGGCGTGGGGTGTCGTACCCTGCAGCCATCGCAGCCTCGTGGTCGAACTCCTCAAATTCCCAGATGTAGCGATTGTCGTCACGATAAGGAGCGGTTAGCACGTCTGTGCGCGGATGATAGGGCAGGCGCTTGTCCTTGAACTCATGGGCCAGAGTGACCCCAATCTCCCAGGACACCTGATTGTTGCTTAAACGATCTTGTGCTTTGGCAAAGAGAGCACGGCCCTGCGCAACCCACGGATCCGGATCAAGATAGCGCTCATCCAGCAGTGCACGTGCCAGCCGATTGAAATAATCCCCGGCGCTGACATGCAATTCGGGGGTGGCCGTATGACACTGTGCCCAAAGCAGCTTCAGCCCGGGAAAACGCCGGATAGTCAGCGTTTCTACGCGGGCGTCCTCAATGATGCCAATCAGGGCCCGCTGCAATGCATTGAGATGTTCGGCAGGAATGGGTGCTTTGGTTTCCATTAAATGCGCGGCACAATGAGCCGCGGCAGCCCGGTATAGTGAAACCCCGTTGATACCTGCCACATCATCGAAGGCATCTGGCAGGTGCAGAAAATACCCTTCGATAAATGGCCTGTACCCTTCCCGGGTTTCAAAATCGCCTGAGGTGGGCCGCATGAAAAAATCACGTGCCCACAAGGCACGCAAATACATGTTGATACGTCGCTGCACATCCACAAACAATGTGCCTTTGCGTTCTTTCTGCAACATCGCCTGCGAATCTTTAGACGCCAAATTGAAATATTCAATCTGGGCAGCATAGTCGGTGCGATGCGCGTGTGCTCCCCACAGTGCCCAGCGTCGCAGTCCGCCCAGCGTCAACTGACCCAGCAAAGTATCAAGATTGTCCAGCATCGGTCGTATACCGCGCGGCGCCTGACCAATCAGATGATTCAGAAATTGAAGATAGTTGCCAAACAGCGTGCTGTCTGCCAGTCGTTTTGCAGCAACGGGTGCGCTTGAAAGCAGTAATTCGATAACCGTGCCCGAAGTTCGGGAGGCAAAACCCAGGGCTGTTTGTGCCAGATCAGGCAGGATGTCCTCTCCCACCTCACGAGCAACCAGAGGGGCCGCGCTGATCCAGTTCTGGATGAGGTCGGTACCTCGCCCAAGCCTGGCCAGGGCCCCTGCCCCTTTGAGATAATTGTCGAGTCCTCGTGCCGACAGGATTTTTGTGGCTTCCACCCATTCATCCTGAAGGGCATGTCGGCAGGGTTCTGGCAGGCTTTCCAGCAGTTCGGCGTAATCTTCCAGATGTACGGCCATAACCCCACGCTACCTAAAAGAAGGTGGTTACAGCGGCATCCAGCGCATCGCGCATATCCGGATCATCTGTAATGGGACGCACCAGCGTGACCCGGCAAGCATTTCTGGCTTCAACCCCGGTGGCAATGAGACTGCCTGCATAAATCAGCATGCGCGTGGAAATTCCTTCATCCAGTCCATGACCTTTCAGATTGCGCGCACGCTCGGCAATGGATACCAGTTTGTCTGCCACATCCTGGGGGACACCGGTTTCGTGAGCAACAATCTCGGATTCTATGGCGTGTTCGGGATAGTTGAAATCCAGCGCCCCAAAACGCTGTTTGGTGGACTGCTTGAGATCTTTCATCAAACTCTGGTAACCCGGGTTGTAGGAAATCACCAGCTGAAAATCGGGGTGTGCCCTGACCAGCTCACCCTTCTTTTCCAGGGGCAGGACACGCCGGTTATCTGTCAGTGGGTGAATGACCACAATGGTGTCCTGGCGCGCTTCAACCACTTCATCCAGGTAACAAATAGCGCCGTGTCTTGCCGCAAGAGCCAACGGGCCGTCCTGCCAACGCGTGCCCTGCGCATCCAGCAAAAACCGTCCGACAAGGTCGGATGCGGTCATGTCTTCATTACAGGCCACAGTCACGAGGGGCTTGCCCAGGGTATAAGCCATATGCTCCACAAATCGCGTCTTGCCGCAGCCGGTGGGACCTTTAAGCATCATCGGCATGCGCACCGAGTAGGCCGCCTGAAACAATTCAACTTCGTCTGCCACGGACCGATAGTAAGGCTCGGCACTGATCCGGTATTGTGAAAGCATTTCGCTCAAATCGTCTTGCCGCGAAAGATTACCATTGATGCGCCTTGCGATTGCTTGAAGTTGTCATAGCCAATCAAGCGCACATGATTGTTGGGATTGGCCTTATGACAGGCATCGGCTTCGGCCAGAATCCTGTTGACATCGGTTTCACCAAACATCGGCAGTTTCCACATGTACCAGTAAGAGTCCATCAGGTACTCGGGCTCAATATGTTCGATGGCCGGGTTCCAGCCCTTCTTGATCAGATACTCCACCTGTTTCTTGATCTCTTCAGCCGTCATGGCCGGGAGATAGGAAAAAGTTTCAAACTTGCGGCTGGCGGGATCGCTTAAACGTGATTTGTAATCCATTACTTCGCTCATGAAACGCTCCTTATTTATTTGTGGGCAACGTCCAGTTTATCCACGGTATCAAATTCGAACTTGATTTCCTTCCAGGTTTCCATGGCGATCTTGAGTTCCGGGCTATGCAAAGCCGCTTTGGTCAACACGGCCTTGCCTTCTTTCTCAATTGCAATTCCCTGATTGCGCGCGGCAACGCAAGCTTCCAGCGCCACGCGGTTGGCTGCCGCTCCTGCGGCATTGCCCCACGGATGGCCCAATGTGCCGCCACCAAACTGAAGCACCGAATCATCACCAAAAATGTTGACCAGTGCCGGCATGTGCCAGACATGAATGCCTCCAGAAGCCACCGGAAACACTCCGGGCATGGCGCCCCAGTCCTGATCGAAGAAGATGCCGCGGCTGCGGTCTTCCTTGACATACTCGTCACGCATGATGTCGATCCATCCCAGTGTGGCCTCGCGTGAACCTTCAAGCTTTCCTACCACTGTGCCGGAATGGAGGTGGTCGCCGCCGGACAGGCGCAGCACTTTGGTCAGTACACGAAAGTGGATGCCATGGTGGGGGTTACGGTCCAGCACGGCGTGCATGGCGCGATGGATGTGCAGCAGCATGCCATTGTCCCGACACCAGTTGGCAAGCCCGGTATTTGCCGTCAAACCACCGGTCAGATAGTCGTGCATGATGATGGGCGCACCAATTTCCTTGGCAAACTCAGCCCGTTTGTACATCTCTTCGGGTGTTGGCGCCGTCACGTTGAGATAGTGCCCTTTACGTTCTCCGGTCTCGCGCTGGGCTTTGAGGGTGGCCTCTTGCACGAACTCAAAGCGGTCACGCCAACGCATAAAGGGCTGGCTGTTGACGTTTTCGTCATCCTTTGTGAAATCAAGGCCGCCGCGAAGGCACTCGTAAACCGCACGACCGTAATTTTTTGCGGACAGCCCCAACTTGGGCTTGATGGTACAGCCCAGAAGAGGACGGCCGTACTTGTTCATCTTGTCGCGTTCAACCTGAATGCCCTGGGGGGGCCCGCCACACGTCATGACGTAAGCAATGGGGAAATGCACATCCTCCAAACGCAACGCACGTAGCGCCTTGAATCCAAACACATTACCCACAAGAGAGGTCAGCACGTTAACTACTGAACCTTCTTCAAAAAGGTCGATGGGGTAAGCCACAAAAGCGTAGAAACAGGTATCGTCGCCGGGCACATCTTCAATGCGATAGGCGCGTCCCTTGTAATAATCAAGATCGGTCAACAGATCTGTCCAGACCGTAGTCCAGGTGCCTGTGGATGACTCTGCAGCCACAGCGGCAGCCACCTCTTCGCGATCCACGCCCGGTTGCGGGGTGATCTTGAAGCAGGCCAGCAAGTCCGTGTCCTTGGGGGTGTATTCCGGCGTCCAGTAGGTCTGACGGTATTCCTTGACGCCAGCGTTGTAGGTTTTTACTGCCATAGTCTTTCTCCCTTAGGGTCCGTGCGATGGGGTAGGTCTTGTAAGGCCTCTATCTTAAATGGATCAATGCATAAGTAAATTAAATTATTTTGATTGCTTGCATCAGTAATGCTTATGTCTTGTCCCGCTCAACTCCGTGCCACCCGGCGAGTGACTACCCACCCGATCAGGGCCAGCAACAACAAACCTGCGCCGATCAACAAAATCCCCGCAATTTCAGGCGCCTTGAAACTTTCCCCTGTCAACATGCGGGAAGACAGAATGGCGATTGCCGGGGTACCCAATACTGACAGGCTGGCTTCCCAGGCCGGCACACGATCAAGAATATAGATCCACAGCCACCAACACAGGGCTGTACTTGCCACGGACATAAAAGCCAGTATTTCAAGGTAATGGGGCGTCCATTGCGTTGCCGGCTCGGGCAAAAGCCATGCCATGATTACCAGCGGGATCGAGCCAAAGATCATCTGCCACGTGGTCAAAACAAGCAAATCAACCGATTGACGTGCCCGCAAACGCTTGACCAGAATGGTTCCAATGGCCCAGCACATAGCGGCCGCGATGCCTAAAACCTTGCTGAATGGACTGGATTGCATATTCCAGGGCTCGATGATCAATACCAGCCCCAATAACGTGACGAACGCCGCGACCCATTGCATGCCACGGATTCTTTCACCAAGAATCCACCAGGCCAACAGCAAAGTCCATATCGGCATGGTGTAAATCAGGACGGCCGTTTTTCCTGGCCCCCCTTCTACCAGCGCCCAGGTTTGCAGGAGCGTAAACCCGGCGACCTGAACAAGGCCGATGGCCAGGGTTGCGCCCGGGGCAACCCAACGCATCGAACGACCGCTTAACTTGAGCACCAGCATTAAAGCCAAAGCACCCCCAACACAGCGCTGGGCAGCAAAGGCCACCGGGGGGGCAAAATCCAGACCTTCCTTGGCCATGACCCAGGTATACCCCCAGATCAACGACAAAATAAGTAACGCGATTTGCGGCAACCAGCGTTGCAGGCCAGGATTTATCGTCATTGCGGATTGAATTTCTGTCATCAAGGTGTCACAGCAACCTGTTCAACTACCACAGGACACCCTAGAACTTAAACCAATCAACAAGGAGTTCAAAATGACGACTTGGATCACTTACAGCGCCCTCAACGATAGCGAATGTTCCATTCTACCCGTGAGGACCTTGAATCGCGATGATCTGGATGATGATTCCCTGGATGACCTGTATGCCATTCAGGATGCGGACATCGATGATTTCAGTCGTGGCGGAAAATAGCCACTGCATTCAAGACAAAACTTATCGGCGGACCAATCGGGGCGCCCTGCCCCCATGTAGCGTATAGCCCTGCTGCCGACACCCCCAGCACAGGAAATTCTTTTCCAGTTTGCCCCAGGCCTGAAGATAGCTTCCGTTGCAAACCCGACACCGCAGACGTCTTAATGTCTTGATCTGCAACAATTTCACCAGCCACCACGCCCGATCAATTGACATTGCGGCGGCCAACCCTGCCACTTCCAAAACGTTGTGTAATTGCGAGTAAGACGCCACCAACAAGGTGCAGTCGTCAATATCGCTTTGCAGGGTGCGTTTTAGCGTGTCGTAGTAGGCACAAAACAAAGAAGCCTCAAGATTGTTATGGCGCCGTAAATACCATTGGTCCGAATTGGGAACCTGGCCCTTGCGCGGCGCTTCCCCTGTAATTTCCAGTGAAAGCTTGCGCAGAAACCAGCTGGAAAGCCGCGTCATTTCCATAACGATTGGGACGCGGGCTCCCAGCTGGAGCAGACGCTCGGCATTGCGGTATTGTTGGATTTCGGTTTGCAATGCCCGCTTAGTGGACATGGTTGAGCTCACCCTCTCCCAACAGCAGCGCTCTTGGTAGCGCTGCAGGACTGCCCAGGGCATATTGACGAAGACAGTTCCAGACCGAAGCACTGCGCCAGCGCAACCCCACCAGTAATAGCGGTGTATGAGCCAGGCGACTGATTTCTTCGGCAGAAAGGGAGAGCAGGGTTGCCGCCACTTCTGGTGTAATCCCCAGATTGGCCATTCCCAATGTTCGGTCCTGCTGAAGTACCTCCCGAGCCAGGTACAACATCCCCAAGTTGATATCCGACATGGATTTGCCAATGCCACTCATAGCGCGCTTCTCCTGTAGATGAATGGCGCCCAATTCCGTTTGGGCGCCTGGGTTCACTATAGGCAGAAATGGGCGCGCCTGAAGAAGTGCGCGGGCCCGGAATGTATGGGGTTTTGGTAGAACTTCTGATCCACCAAAGAGTTAACAGTCCCGAAACAGGAGGATGGTGGCGTTCGGAAAAGACTTAAATACTGCGTTACCCGTGATAGCAGGCAGGGCCGCTTACTACATCTTGGGCAGCGTTACCCCCTGCTGCCCCTGGTACTTGCCCCCCCTGTCCTTGTAAGACACTTCACAGGCTTCGTCCGATTCAAAAAACAGGACCTGGGCAACGCCTTCGTTGGCATAAATCTTTGCGGGCAACGGCGTTGTATTGGAAAACTCGAGAGTAACAAAACCTTCCCATTCAGGTTCAAACGGTGTCACGTTGACGATTATTCCACAACGGGCGTAGGTGGATTTTCCCAAACAGATCGTCAGGACATTACGCGGAATCCGAAAATATTCCACGGTGCGGGCCAGGGCAAACGAGTTGGGCGGAATGATGCACACCGGCGCTTTGACATCCACAAAAGAATTGGCATCAAAATTCTTGGGGTCCACGATGGTGGAGTTAAGATTGGTAAACAGCTTGAACTCGTCAGAACACCGGATATCGTAACCATAGCTTGAGGTGCCGTAGGAAACGATACGCTGCCCATGGCTTTCCTTTACTTGACCCGGCTCGTACGGCTCGATCATGCCATGATTTTCGGCCATGAACCGAATCCATCGATCAGATTTGATACTCATACCGCGTCGATCCTCAGGAATTTTGAATGACAATTTTTGGAAACTTTGCAGCATGGTCTTCGCTGCGCAATGCCACCTTAATGGCCACACGCCGGGCGATGTCGCGGTAGATTCTGGAGATTGGTCCCTCGGGTTCAGCCACCACGGTAGGGTTGCCTGAATCGGTTTGTTCCCGAATTCGTATATCAAGCGGCAAGGCACCAAGGAGCTCGGTACCAAAATCTGCGCACATTTTCTCTGCACCTCCGGCACCAAAGATATGTTCTTCGTGACCGCACTTCGAACAGATGTGGGTGCTCATGTTCTCTACCACTCCCAGAATGGGGACACCCACCTTCTCGAACATTTTGAACCCCTTGCGCGCATCAAGCAGGGCAATATCCTGGGGGGTGGTCACAATGATGGCACCGGTTACAGGAACCTTCTGGGCCAGAGTCAGCTGGATGTCACCGGTTCCGGGAGGCATATCCACGATGAGATAGTCCAGGTCACTCCACTGTGTGTCGCGCAGCAATTGCTCCAGCGCCTGGGTAACCATGGGGCCTCGCCAGACCATGGGTTGGTCCTGGTCAATAAGATATCCCACGGACATGGTTTGCAGGCCATGCCCCATCAAAGGCAGCATGGATTGCCCATCAGCACTTTCAGGGCGTCCACTGATTCCCAGCATGGTGGGTTGGGAAGGCCCGTAGATGTCTGCATCCAGAATCCCGACACGAGCGCCCTCTGCCGCGAGGGCCAGTGCCAGGTTGACTGTAGTCGTAGATTTACCGACACCCCCCTTGCCAGAAGCCACAGCAATTACATTATGGATTCCCGGCAGTGGTTTCAGCCCAGCCTGGACGGCATGCGACTTGACGCGCCAATCAATCTGAACGGTAACTTTCGTTACTCCGGGCAACTTTCCAAGTATCGCTTCAAGCATCTGCCGTACAGCAGCGCCAAGGGTTCGCGCCGGATACCCCAACACAAGACTGACCGTCACAACGCCGCCTTCCACCTTGATCTCTCGCACTGCTTTCGCAGTTCCCAACGATTTGCCGGTATTGGGATCAATTTGATCCTTGACCAGCACCTCAACTTCCTTCTCTGTTGTAGCCATGAGTCCCCTTCCAGTGATCGGGTTATCCGAATAAGTTGTCGTTCAAACCGGAGATTATAGTATCAGTATCGAAATTACGGCAGGAGGTTGTTACACTAGCGCCTTTAATTCAGGCATTTGCTTCACATGAGCCGTACCCTTCTTGTTACCAGCGCACTGCCCTACGCTAATGGCAGCATTCACCTTGGCCACATGGTCGAACACATCCAAACCGATATCTGGGTGCGTCACCAACGCATGCGTGGGCATACCGTTTACCTCATTTGCGCTGATGACACTCACGGTACGCCGGTCATGCTGGCAGCCGAAGCACAGGGGATTACCCCTGAGCAAATGATCGAAAAGGCGCGCATTGAGCATATGCAGGACTTTGCCGGATTCCATATCGCCCACGATCTCTATTACAGCACGCATACCCCCGAGACACGCGAATATGCGTCAGAAATCTACAACCGGCTCAAGGCTGCCGGACTGATTACGATCCGTCCCATCGAGCAGCTGTTCGACCCGATCCGCAACATGTTTCTGCCCGACCGGTTTATCAAGGGGGAGTGTCCCCGTTGTCATGCCAAAGACCAATACGGGGACAGTTGCGAAGTCTGTGGGGCGTCGTATGCTCCAACAGACATGATTGACCCGGTTTCAGTCGTCTCTGGCGCCCGCCCTGTCAAGAAAACTTCAGAACATCATTTTTTTGCTTTGGGACGCTGCGAAGAATTTTTACGTCAATGGACCCGCTCCGGAACGATTCCTGTCGAAGCCGCCAACAAACTGGATGAATGGTTCAAGGCAGGATTGGCCGACTGGGATATCTCGCGCGACAAGCCCTATTTTGGTTTTGAAATCCCCGGCGCCCCGGACAAGTTTTTTTACGTATGGCTGGATGCTCCCATCGGCTACATCGGCACCTTCAAAAAACTGGCCACAGAGTGCGGCCTCGATTTTGATGCGTTCTGGGGTAAAAACAGCACCACCGAACTGTATCATTTTATCGGCAAAGACATCCTCTACTTCCATTCGTTGTTCTGGCCGGCCATGCTCCATAGCGCAGGATTTCGCACCCCCACACAATTGTTTGTCCACGGCTTCCTGACGGTCAATGGTCAGAAAATGTCCAAGAGCAGGGGTTCTTTTATCACGGCCAGCAACTACCTGAAGCATCTGGATCCAGAGTATCTACGTTATTACTATGCCGCCAAGCTCAACGCCAGCATGGATGATATTGATCTTAGCCTGGATGATTTTGTGGCCCGGGTTAACAGTGATCTTGTGGGTAAATACGTCAACATAGCCAGTCGAACTGCAGGATTTATTACCAAACGCTTTGAAGGACGCTTGTCCAGCACGTTACCCGAGATTGCGGTGCCGTTGATCGGGCGCTTTTATGCAGAAGCCGACTCAATTGCCACCTTGTTTGATACGCGCGAATTTGGCAAAGCATTGCGCGAAATCATGATACTGGCTGACGCAGCCAACCAGTTTGTGGACAACATCAAACCCTGGGACTTGTCCCGGGACGATGCACGCAATGACGAACTCCAGCAGGTCTGCACTGCCTGTCTGGAAATTTTCCGATTGCTGACCCTGTTTCTCAAACCAGTCTTGCCCATACTTTCTGAAAAGGTGGAGGCCTTCCTGGACATTCCGGCGTTAACCTGGAGCGATGCCCATGCGGGGGCTTCCATACTGGGCCATCAGATCAAGCCGTACCAGCACCTGATCACCCGTGTCGACCCCAAAAAAGTTGAGGCCCTGGTGGAATCCAGCAAGGAGACAATGGTCCCTGACACAATCGCCAGGCCGGAATCGCCGGCATTGCCTCCGGTGGAGGAAACAATCGGGATTGACGATTTTTCAAGGATCGATCTGCGCGTTGCCCGCATTATCGCCGCCGAGGCCGTGGAAGAGGCCGACAAACTTCTTAAACTCACGCTCGATATTGGCGTGGGACAACGTATTGTCTTTGCCGGAATCAAAAGCGCTTACACCCCTGAACAGCTGGTTGGCCGATTGACAGTCATGGTTGCCAACTTAAGCCCGCGCAAAATGCGTTTTGGCGAATCGCAAGGCATGGTACTGGCCGCAGGCGATGGCACCGGTCTTTACCTGCTCGCGCCCGATAACGGCGCTGTACCGGGGCTACGCATCAAATAAACCGCGCAATGCGTTCAGGTGTCGTTGCGATACAAAACGGTGACGTTGCCTTCGCTTAGCCAGGCGTTTAATTGAGATAGTAAATCCTCATCCAGCCGCGCTGGTGGCAGCTCTATCTCGCACAGAGCGCGCTCATTGGAATATTGCACAAGAATGGGACAGGTTCCGGGAGTAAACGGTTTAAGAATGGCAGCAAGCCGGGCAGCGTTTGCCTCGCCATTCATCTTCAAGCGTAAGCCCCGGGCAAGACGCTCTCTGGCCTGGGAAAGCGAGAATACGCCGTCGGCAACCAGGCGAACGGATTGAGTAAAATGATCCAGCGAGGCCTTGCCCTCTACAATCAGCAACTGATCTTCGCAAACCAGCTCTCGCACGGTGTCAAATAATTCGTTGTAGATGGATACTTCAACCTTGGCCGATCCATCATCCAGTACCACAAGGCCCATACGGCCACGGCGCGTTTGTTGAATCCGACTGCTGGCCACGATTCCACAAACAATCACCAACTCGTTGTGAGGCACGAGATCCGCCAGCCGTCGTGACACGAAACCTTCGACCTCCTTGCGATAGGCCGCAAAAGGGTGGCCACTGAAATAAAATCCCAGTACTGATTTTTCATGCGCCAGTTGTTCCTTGGGCGTCCAGGGTTTAACCATTGTCAGTGCCACCGGCGCCTCGGCCCCTGCATTGGCTTCACCCCCAAACAGTGCCCCCTGGTTGCTATGGCGTGCAACCTGCTCTGCCATATCCATTGCATCATCCATGGAGGCCAGCAATGTGGCGCGTTGTTCCTCGAGGCTGTCAAAAGCGCCGGCCTTGATGAGCGCCTCAACCACACGCCGGTTGACGGTACGCTTGTCAGTACGATGACAGAAATCAAACAGGGTTTTGAATGCGCCCCCTTCAATGCGCAACCGTTCAATTTCCAGCGCAGCCGATTCCCCCACCCCTTTGACCGAACCCAGGCCATAACGGATTTGTTTGGCATTGACCGGCATAAACCGATAACACGACGTATTTACATCGGGTGGAAGGATTTCCAGTCCATTAAGCCGCGCATCCTCTACAAAGATCGACACTTTGTCGGTATCGTCCAGATCGCCTGAAAGTGTAGCTGCCATAAAAACGGCGGGGTAATGGGCCTTGAGCCAGGCGGTTTGATAGGACACCAGGGCATAAGCTGCCGAATGGGACTTGTTGAAACCGTACTCTGCAAACTTTTCCATCAAGTCAAACAGGTGCGTGGCCAACTTGACTGCTACCCCGCGTTCGGTGGCGCCATCAATGAACTGGGTGCGTTGCTTTGCCATCTCCTTGCTGTCTTTTTTGCCCATTGCGCGCCGGAGCAGGTCTGCCGCACCCAGGGTGTAGCCTGCCAGGACCTGGGCAATCTGCATGACCTGCTCCTGGTACACGATAACCCCGTAAGTGGGGCGCAACACGGGTTCGAGGGATTGGTGATAGAACTCGGCCCTGGCGCGACCCTGCTTGCGGTTGATGAAGTCATCGACCATGCCCGACTGAAGCGGGCCGGGCCGGTTAAGCGCCATGAGAGCGATGATGTCTTCAAAGCTGTCGGGTTTAAGGCGTTTCTCAAGATCTTTTGCGGTACGCGATTCCTGCTGGAATACCGCGGTAGTGTTGCCGGAGCCAAAAATGGCGTAGGTGGCGGGATCGTCAAGCGGTATATCAGAAATCCTGAAAGCGGTGGCTGGCGGATCGTCAGGAATGGAGCGGATATGCCGTTCGGACCAATCCAGGATGGACAGTGTGCGCAAACCCAAAAAGTCAAATTTGACCAGGCCGACTTTTTCGACGTCATCCTTGTCAAATTGACTGACTACCGCATCAGAACCCTCCTGGCAGTACAGAGGCGTAAAATCAGTGAGCTGACCAGGAGCGATCAGCACACCTCCTGCATGCATACCCACGTTGCGTGTAATGCCTTCAAGCTTTTCTGCCAACACCAGCAATTGGGATACTTCCTCTTCTGCCGCGGCGCGCTGATTGATCTGGGGTTCCTGCTCACGTGCCCTGGCCAACGTCATGCCAATTTCAAAGGGAATAAGCTTGGCCAGTTGGTCAACAAAATTATAGGGAAGATCCAGTACGCGACCCACGTCACGAATCACTGCCTTGGCCGCCATGGTGCCAAAGGTGACGATTTGGGAAACCGAGTCGGTTCCGTATTTTTGGCGCACATACTCAATGACGCGATCCCGGCCATCCTGACAAAAATCCACATCAAAATCGGGCATCGACACCCGTTCCGGATTAAGAAAGCGTTCAAACAGCAGATCGTAGCGAAGCGGGTCAAGATCGGTAATGCCAAGACAATAAGCCACCAGTGACCCTGCACCGGAGCCCCTGCCCGGGCCCACTGGTACATCATTGTGTTTGGCCCAGTTGATGAAGTCTGCCACAATCAAAAAGTATCCTGGAAAACCCATCTGGATGATGGTGTTGCATTCAAATTCCAGACGCGCTTGATAGGTAGGGCGCTCCTGTTGGCGCAACACCGGATCGGGATAGAGACGTTCAAGCTTTGCAGTAAGCCCCTCGCCAGCCAGACGCACCATATAGTTGTCAAGGGTCTCGCCCGGGGGTGTGGGAAAGTCGGGGAGGCGTGGTTTTCCTAAACTGAGCTCCAGATTGCAACGCTTGGCAATTTCCAGCGCGTTTTGCAATGCCTCAGGCACGTCAGCAAACAAGGCTCGCATTTCTTCCTGCGATTTAAAGTATTGATCCGGAGTAAAGTTCCTGGGACGCCGTGCATCAGAAAGCAGGTATCCCCCGCTAATACAAACCCTGGCTTCATGCGCCTTGAAATCATCCGGCTGGCTAAATTGTATGGGGTGCGTTGCAACCAGCGGAATGTCAAGCTCGGCCGCCAGATGAATGGTCAACTCCACCAGATGCTCCTGCCCGGAAGCGCCGGTTCGTTGCAGTTCCAGGTAGTAGGCATCGCCAAATACCGACACCCAGCGCCTCGCCCTTTCATCCGCTTCCTTAAGATTTTGTGCAACCAATGCTTGTCCTACATCCCCCTGATCTGCACCCGATAGGACGATCAAACCTTCGGCTTCCTGCTCCAGCCACTGGCGCTCTATGTACGCTACGCCGCGCTGCTGGCCTAGCCGCCAGGCTTTTGTCAGTAATCGGCACAGTGCCAGATAACCGCGATGATTGCGTGCCAGCAATAGCACCCGAAATGCGGGCTGCCGTTCGCCTTCTGGTGCAATCCAGACGTCGCAACCTGCAATGGGTTTGATTCCCTTGTTGCGTGCGGCAGTATAAAAGCGGATCAACCCGAACAAGTTGGCAAGATCGGTAATGGCAAGCGCCACCATGCCATCATTGGCGGCACACGCGATGGCATCATCGATTCGAACGATACCGTCCGTGACTGAAAATTCAGTATGCAGACGCAGATGAACGAAAGGGGTTGGGATATCGCTCACGGGAGCGTGATGGCAGTGGCAGAAATCATGCCTTCATTTTACCTGAATCAGGAGGAAGCCCGACTATCTTCGGGCTGCGAAAAAAGCCTTGAGTCGCGCCGCGCTAGATTCAGCGCAAACGCCGGAAACCACTTTGGTGTGGTGGTTAAGATGTTCCTCGGAAAACAGATCCACCACGCTGCCGCAGGCCCCCGTCTTGGGATCGGAAGCGCCATACACGAGCCGTTCAAGGCGTGCGTGCTGAACGGCCCCTGCACACATGGCACAGGGCTCCAGAGTAACGTACAGGGTACAGTCCACCAGGCGGTAGTTGCCCAACTGATGCGCCGCATCGCGCAAGGCAATGATTTCGGCGTGGGCGGTGGGATCCTGCCTTGAAATGGGGCTGTTGAATCCGCGTCCCACGACCACCCCTGCCCTGACCACTACCGCGCCCACCGGAACTTCGCCTTGAGCCCCCGCCTGATCCGCCAGCCTCAGGGCCTCCTCCATGAAAACAACATCAAAATCAGACATCGGTAGAACGGGATCGTAACCAGTCCGGAAGTTCGCGATTTCCGGCGTGTTCCAGAATATACTGTCGGATCAAGCGTCGCACCACCTGGGAGGACGTCAGGTCCTGACTGGCACAGATCTCTTCGAAGATCTTCTTTTTGCGGGGGTCGATAAGCAACGTCAGTCGCGCTGTGCGATTTTCCATATATGTTTGTAATATGTTAATCAAGTTATAATTGCAATCACGCCCTAGTACAATGTAATTTACAGTCTAGAGCAACATTAACAGAAGGACAGTCAACAAGACAATGCCTCTGGACTGGATTTTTGGAATCGTCGCCGCATGGCTTCTGATTGGGGTGGCCGGGGTCATTGCGTTGCGACGTCTGACGCTGGTGGCGCGCTTGTTGTTCCCCGCAGGGGGGCTTGTCGGACTTTGCCTGTTTGGCTTTGCCTTGATTGCCATCATGGACACACCAGAAGTGGCGATACTGCCCATCGGTTTGCCCATGCTTCCGTTCCACTTCAGGCTCGATAGCCTGGCCGCTTTTTTTCTGATGGTCATCGGCATCGTTTCTGCAGGAGTATCCGCATTTGCTGCCGGCTACTTTCGCAAAGGAGAAGGCACCCCTCCTGGCCTGCTCTGCCTTGAATACCATGTTTTTCTGGCCAGCATGGCGCTGGTGGTGCTGGCTGATGATGCCTACGTGTTTATGGTGATGTGGGAAACCATGGCCCTGTCATCGTTCTTTCTGGTGATTGCCAACCATCGCATTCCCGAAATCCGGCGCGCCGGATATATTTATCTGCTGTTGGCCCACGTGGGCGCCATTGGCATCCTGTTATGTTTTGGCGTACTTCAAGCCAACACCGGTGACTACACCTTTGCCAACATGCGGGCCCAGCACCTAACGCCATTCTGGGCCTCTCTGGCTTTTCTGCTTGCATTGTTTGGCTTTGGCGCGAAAGCCGGGATCGTCCCGCTCCATGTCTGGTTGCCAGAAGCCCACCCAGCCGCCCCTTCCCCAGTATCCGCCCTGATGAGTGGGGTCATGTTGAAAACTGCCATATACGGGCTATTGCGGGTGATTTTTGATTTGCTCCACACCCCGCTGTGGTGGTGGGGGGTCCTGTTGCTGGCCCTGGGCCTGTTAAGCGCATTGTTCGGCATCGTCTTTGCCGCGGTCCAGGTAGATATGAAACGCCTGCTTGCGTATTCCTCAATAGAGAACATTGGCCTGATCATCGCAGGCATCGGCCTGACCGCCTTGTTTTCGGCTTACGGTATGCGCCCGATGGCGGCTCTGGCACTAACAGCCGTCCTCTATCATGTGGCCAGCCATGCGTTTTTCAAAAGCCTGCTGTTTGTGGCAACGGGCTCGGTGCTGCATGCCACCCGGGAGCGCAGTCTGGGCAAATTGGGGGGGTTGATCCGCTTCATGCCCTGGGTGGCCTGGATGACCCTGATTGGGGCCCTGACCAGCGCGGGATTGCCTCCGTTGGGAGGGTTTGTTTCCGAGTGGCTGCTGCTGCAGAGTTTTTTATTTGCGCCGGGGTTGCCCAATTCGTTTCTTAACATGCTGGTCCCCGTGGTTGCCGCACTCATCGCGCTTGTGGTTGCGCTGGCTGGCTACACCATGGTCAAATTTTTCGGGGTCATATTTCTGGGTCAACCGCGTGAAGAAAAACTGGTTAACGCGCACGACGCCGGGTTTTGGGAACGCCTCGGAATGCTTTGGCTGGTTACGGGTTGCGTGGCCCTGGGATTATTTCCGGTTCCGGTCATCGTACTCATTGATGCCGTCACCCGCCCCCTGATCGGGGCCGGTCTTGGCGCTACGGTCTCAAGCAATCAGTGGCTGCTGATCCCGGTCAGCATGGAACGGGCCAGCTACGGACCGGCCCTGTTCCTGCTGGGCGTTGCCGCAAGTTTTGCCCTGGCTTTCCTGCTGGTGCGCATGTTTTATCATGGCCGCTTGCGCCGTACTTTGCCGTGGGATTGTGGATTTCCAGGACAAGGTGCGCGCATGCAAGACACTGCCGAAGGCTTTGGGCAGCCCATACGCGAAATTTTCGACCCCTTCTTCCGTATCAAGCGGGAATTGCCAACCCCTTTCGATACCAAACCACTTTATCGCGTTACCGTACAGGATCATTTCTGGTATTGGATTTATCTTCCAATTGCAAGTTTTGTCGAACGCCTGGCTAAACTCATCGGATTGTTGCAACGGGGGCGGATTGCAATTTACCTGTTGTACAGTTTTGTCACGCTGATTGCCGTGCTTATGGTGGTCAAACGATGAATCTTTCGGGCTATTTCTCTCAACTGCTGGAAATTGTACTGGCGCTGTTGCTGGCCCCGCTCCTGACGGGATGGGTTAACCAGTGGCGCGCCTGGCTGCAAAACAAATCGGCCCCAAGCATCTTTTTGCCCTTTCGCAAACTGCACAAACTGTTCAACAAAGAACTGGTCCTGGCGCAACACGCCTCGCCCCTGTACCGGATTGCGCCCTACATTGTCTTTGGAAGCATGGCATTGGCCAGCGCCATCATCCCCTCACTATCCACCGACCTGCCACTTTCTCCTGCATCCGATGCAATTGCCCTGGTAGGCCTGTTTGCCCTGGCCCGGGTGTTTATTTCGCTTGCCGCAATGGATGTGGGAACGGCATTCGGTACCATGGGGGCGCGTCGCGAAATGCTGATCGGGTTTCTGGCTGAACCGGCGCTATTGATGGTGCTGTTTTCGGCGTCACTACTTTCCAAATCAACTTCACTGACCACCATCGTGGACACCCTGGCCCATCGCGACCTGGCCATTTATCCCAGCCTGGCCTTTGCCGGTGTGGCCTTCACCATGGTCTCGCTTGCTGAAAACGCCCGCATTCCTGTGGACAATCCGGCAACACATCTTGAACTGACCATGATTCATGAAGCCCTCACGCTGGAATATTCAGGACGCCATCTGGCGCTACTTGAGTGGGCTGCAAGCCTCAAGCTGTTTGCCTATTCCTGTGCGGGGCTTGCCCTGTTTTTTCCCTGGGGCATTGCAGACTCAAAACACCCCCTGGCTTTGTTGCTGGCCTTGCCCGCGCTGGTTTTCAAGCTGGCTTTGGGTGGCGCCCTGCTTGCCATTCTGGAATCCGTGAGCGCCAAGATGCGTATTTTCCGTGTTCCGGAATTTCTGGCCACGGCGTTTTTGCTGGCGGTCATCGGCATGCTCGTCAACATTCTGCTGGGGATTTAGGATGAACACATTCATTGCGCAGTTCATTAATCTTCTGGCCGCCATTCTGTTGATGCTGGCATTTGCCATGCTGGCACAGCGCCGGATTCTCTCCCTGATTTATCTGTACACCATGCAAGGCGCCACCCTGGTGGTTGCTACAGCCATTGTCGGGTTCGTGACAAATCAGCATCACCTGTATTTCTCGGCAGCCATCACCCTGGTCCTGAAAGTCATCCTGATTCCTTTGCTGTTGCACCGGGTTATCGACCGTCTCAACGTTCGTTGGGATGTGGAAATGCTGATTAACATTCCCATGACCATGCTGATTGGCATCGTAATGGTCATGTTCTCCTTTTATCTGGCCCAGCCCATTTCACAGATGTCTTCCACCATTGCACGCGGCACGCTGGGCATTGCACTGGCCTGCATCCTGTTGTCTTTCATGATGATGATTACGCGCTCCAAAGCGGTTCCCCAGGTTATCGGCTTTCTTTCAATGGAGAACGGTTTGTTTTTTGCTGCCACGGCGGCCACCTACGGCATGCCCATGGTGGTTGAACTGGGCATTGCGCTGGACGTACTGGTAGGCATTCTGATTTTGGGCGTGTTCATGTTTCACATCCGCGAGCAGTTTGACAGCCTCGACATCCGGCATCTTGAAAAACTGAAGGAAGACTGAATTGAATCTGCTGCTTTTGGTGTTGGGCTTTCCGTTGCTGGGTAGCATCATCCTGGGATTTATCGGACACCGCGATATTGCCCGTGAAGCCAACGTCATTTTCAGTCTGGGAACCTTCATCGCCTCGTGCGCCCTGACCGTTCAGGTTATTGCACAGGGCCCGTTGTTTGCCTTGAATCGAGAGTTTTTCATCGACTCGCTCAATGTGTTCATGGTCAGCCTGACGGCTTTTGTGGCCCTGACCACCACCATATTTTCCCGCCCCTACATGAAGGTGGAACAGTCCCATGGAAAAATGACGCCGTCCCGCTTGCGCTTGTATCACAGCATGTACCAGCTGTTCAGCTTTACCATGTTGATGGCTCTCATGACCAACAACATGGGCATTCTGTGGGTTTCGATGGAAGCTGCCACTTTAACCACGGTACTGCTGGTCAGTGTCTATCGCACAGCTGCCAGCCTGGAAGCTGCCTGGAAATATTTCATTCTTTGCGGTGTGGGAATTGCCCAGGCGTTATTTGGAACCGTGCTGTTGTACATGGCCGCCGAAAAACTTATCGGCTCTGAAAGCGGCGCCTTGCTGTGGACCAATCTTGATGCTGTCAAAGGGGCCCTCGACCCGGATATCATTACACTGGCATTTGCTTTCCTGTTTATCGGCTACGGCACAAAAGTCGGTCTGGTGCCCCTGCACAACTGGCTTCCCGACGCGCACGCCGAAGGCCCCACTCCCGTTTCTGCCGTACTTTCCGGCCTGCTGCTGAATGTTGCGTTGTATGCCATTCTGCGGTGTAAAGTGCTGACGGATGGCGCGCTTCATAGCGCTTTGGCCAGTCAGTTGATGATGGGGTTTGGCTTGCTGTCGGTGGTGGTGGCTGCATTTTTTCTGTCCCGGCAAAAAGATGTGAAACGCATGTTTGCCTACTCGTCCATCGAGCATATGGGACTCATCACATTTGCTTTCGGCATGGGAGGGCCCATCGCCAACTTTGCTGGCCTGCTCCATATGACAGTGCATTCGCTTACCAAGTCCGCCATCTTTTTTACGGTGGGCCACGCCACTCAAAAAGCCGGCACACAAGTTATGGACGAGATCCGTGGGTTGATCAAAGTCAGTCCTGCCGTTGGCTGGGGCATGATGCTGGGTTCGCTTGCCATTCTGGGAATGCCTCCATTTGGCGTATTTGCCAGCGAATTTCTGATTCTTACCACCGCCATGCGTGAGCAGCCGTGGGCTACTCCCTTCCTGTTACTGGCATTGGGTGTGGCATTTGCCTCGGTGTTTGCCCGGGTTCAACCCATGGTGTTTGGAGAGACTTCACTTAAAGCCCTGCCCCATCCCCCGGCCCTGGTTCCCGTATTCATCCATTTGGGATTGGGCCTGATGCTGGGGCTTTATATTCCCCCTTACCTTAGCGCCTGGTACCACCAGGCAGCACAGATGCTGGGAGGCTGAAATGAACCCAATCCCCGGCCTTGACCTGCAACTTGACCGCTTGCATGCGCCACTACCAGTCTGGCTTGGCGAGACTCATTCCTCACAGTGGATTGCAGCGGCTCGCCAGGTGTCTGAAAGCGGGGGCAGGCTCATTGCATTGTGGGCTACCGACACAGTCGTGAATGTGGCCTACGGCCTTCCGGAAGGGTTGGTGTGGTTGAAACTGGCGCTTGGCAGTTTAACGCCGGACTGCCCCGATCTGACCCCATTTTTTCCTGCGGCTTCCCGCATGCAACGGGCCATGACGGATCTCAACGGGGTGGTCATCATCAACCCTCAAGACGCACGGCCATGGCTTGATCACGGTAACTGGACAGGAACCCATCCCTCCCCTCGCCACAACGCCGCGGACTATCCATTCGTTCGCGTAGAAGGCGATGGCGTCCATGAAATTGCAGTCGGGCCCGTCCATGCCGGCATCATTGAACCGGGCCATTTCCGGTTTTCCGTTGTTGGAGAAAAAGTCCTGCGCCTTGAACAACGACTGGGATATACCCACAAAGGCATTGAATGGCTGTTGACCCAACGCCCGCCCCTGGAAGGCTACCGACTGGCTGGGCGCGTATCAGGGGATTCTACCGTGGCCTATTCCTGGGCCTACTGCATGGCACTGGAATCCGTTGCGGGTTGCGATATTCCGGATCGTGCCCTGTGGCTAAGGGCCCTGATGCTGGAGCGGGAACGGGTGGCCAACCACCTGGGCGATCTGGGCGCGCTGGGTAATGATGCCGCCCTGGCTTTTGGGTTGGCTCAATTTTCACGCCTGCGCGAAGACTGGTTGCGCCTGTCCAAGCGGTGCTTTGGGCACCGCCTGATGATGGATGCCATCGTGCCAGGCGGAGTGGCCATCGATCTAACCGCCGAGGGAGCACAGGAAATGATCAGCCAATGCACCTCCATTGCAGCGGAGGTTACCCAGTTGCAGCATATGTACGACAGCCACCCCGGCTTGCAGGATCGTTTCATCGGAACCGGTCGTGTTGCCCCACCGCTTGCCACCCAGTTAGGCCTTACCGGGCTTGCAGGACGTGCCAGCGGAATCGCAACCGATTTGCGCTGCGACCAGCCGTGGGCCCCATATGACCAGCTGGAAGTTAGCATGGCAACCGAGCTTAGCGGCGATGTCGCGGCCCGGGTGTCGGTGCGTTTTGAAGAAGTGTTCGAGTCATTGCGGCTAATCCGCATTCTGCTGGAACGCCTGCCCACCGGGGTGGCGTTGCAAACGTTAAACTGGCCACCACAAAATCGTTTTGGGGTAGGGCGCGTAGAAGGTTGGCGCGGAGAAGTTTTCATTGCACTGGAAATGGAGGACGGCACAATGGACCCCAGATTGCACCGTTGTCATTGCCACGATCCCTCCTGGCAAAACTGGCCGGTACTGGAACATGCAGTCATAGGCAACATTGTTCCTGACTTTCCACTGATCAATAAATCATTCAACTTGAGTTATTCAGGACACGATCTCTAAATGTGGGGCCTCCTCAACAAGATCATCCATGTCGGTATACGTACGGAGCCCGCACCTGCCGGCGATGACAGCATGCGGCTACAGGCCCAGGCTATCCGGCAGGAGTTGCTGCGCATTCTGGGTCAGGCGCTGGCCATTCGCGCCGTGGATGCGGGCTCCTGCAACGGATGCGAACTGGAAATCCATGCTCTGGGCAACCCCTACTACAATCTTGAAGGGCTGGGAATCCAGTTTGTCGCAAGCCCTCGCCATGCCGACCTGCTGTTGGTTACCGGTCCCGTATCACGCAACATGGAAACTGCCTTGCGCCGTACCTATGAAGCTACGCCCAATCCGAGGCTCGTTGTTGCCGTGGGCGATTGTGGATGCACGGGGGGCGTGTTTGGCGAAAGCTATGCAAGCTGTGGGCGGGTGTCGAATGTCATTCCGGTGGACGTGGCCGTCCCCGGTTGCCCCCCCGCTCCTCTTGAAATATTGCGCGGTATCCTGACGGCAGTGCAGCGCAGCCGGTAAAAACTCACCTCTTTTTGGCTGCACCTTGGGGCGGGTTGCCCCTCAAAGGCGTTGTGCCAAAAGGCGTGGCAGGCGCAACGGGTTTTTTGGGTTGCTTCGGTTTCTTTTCTTCTCGATTTCCGCGTAATTGACCTTTGGCCATGGAATTGCTCCTTCAATCGCTACAGTGACATGCCGGGTAACCTGAATCAGCATACCCGCAATTGCCCGACAGAAGAAAAATTTCACTCCCACTCTATGGTTGCCGGCGGTTTGCCCGAGATATCGTAAACCACGCGATTGATACCGCGCACCTCATTGATGATGCGGTTGGATACTTTGCCCAGCAATTCGTAGGGCAGTTGGGCCCAGTGCGCCGTCATGAAGTCGCTGGTAACCACGGCCCGCAGCGCCACCACGAACTCATAAGTGCGGCCATCGCCCATCACTCCCACCGAGCGCACTGGCAGGAAAACCGCAAATGCTTGCGAGACCTGATCGTACCAACCCGCAGCACGCAACTCATCAATAAAAATGGCATCGGCGCGTTGCAACAGACGCACGTACTCTGGTTGCACCTCTCCCAAAATCCGCACGCCAAGACCAGGGCCAGGAAAGGGATGACGATAGACCATTTCGCGTGGCAATCCCAAAGCCACGCCAAGTTCCCGGACTTCATCTTTAAACAGCTCACGCAAAGGTTCCAAAAGCTTGAGGTGAAGCGATTCCGGCAGGCCACCCACATTGTGATGGGATTTGATGCTGTGGGCTTTCCTGGTTTTGCCGCCCGCCGATTCGATTACATCGGGGTAAATGGTTCCCTGTGCCAGCCATTTAACCTGCGGTAATTTGGCCGCTTCGCGTTGAAACACCTCGACGAATTCGCGCCCGATGATCTTGCGTTTTTGTTCGGGATCGGCAACCCCTTTAAGATGCGTCATAAACACTTCGCGTGCGTCTACATGGACAACCTTCACGCCCAGGTGGCGATGGAAGGTTTCCATGACCTGTTCAGCTTCGCGATCACGCAACAGACCATGATCAACAAAAACGCAGGTTAGCTGGTCACCGATGGCACGATGAATCAGTGCCGCTGCCACAGAAGAATCCACGCCCCCGGACAAACCCAGGATGACCTGTTCCTTACCGACCTGCTGGCGAATTGAATTGACCGCTTCATTGAGATAATCCGGCATGGTCCAGTCTGAGCCGATGCCGCAGATTTCATGGACAAAGCGGTTAAGAATGGCACGGCCCTGGTGGGTATGCGTTACCTCCGGATGGAACTGCACTCCATAAAAGTGCCGTTCATCGTCGGCCATTCCGGCAATGGGAGTTGCCGCGTTATCGCAGATCACTTTAAAGCCTGGAGGCAACACCGTCACCTTGTCGCCATGACTCATCCACACGTCCAGCAAACCATGCCCGGCACTGTTGGTTCGGTCCTGTATGTCGCGCAACAAGGCACTGTGGCCCCTTGCCCTGACCTCGGCATAGCCAAATTCCCGGTGGGTGGCATTTTCTACTTTGCCTCCGAGCTGGGCACCCATCGTCTGCATGCCATAACAAATTCCCAGCACCGGAACTCCTGACTCAAATACGGCATCCGGCGCGCGTGGCGGTGTGTCCCCGGTAACCGAGGCAGGGCCGCCTGACAGAATGATGCCCTGGGGTGAAAAGGAGCGCACAAAGTCATCACTGACATCCCACGGGTGAAGCTCGCAGTACACCCCGGCTTCGCGCACCCGCCGTGCAATCAGCTGCGCATATTGCGCCCCAAAATCGAGGATAAGAATTTTTTGGCGGGACATCCGGCTCAATCGATGTGGTAATTGGGTGCTTCTTTGGTAATCTGGACATCGTGCACATGAGATTCACGCATGCCTGCATGAGAAATCTCCACGAACTCGGCCTTTTTATGGATTGCATCAATGGTGCCGCAACCCAGGTACCCCATGCTGGCGCGCAGCCCCCCCATCAACTGATGAATCACCGCCATTACGGAACCCTTATAAGGCACGCGGCCTTCAACCCCTTCGGGGACCAGCTTGTCGACGTTGTTTTCGGCATCCTGAAAATAGCGATCGCTCGACCCTTGTTGCATGGCACCCAAAGAGCCCATGCCGCGATACGACTTGTACGAGCGGCCCTGAAACAGTTCGATTTCGCCCGGCGCCTCTTCCGTCCCGGCAAACAGCCCGCCAATCATGACAGCATTGGCTCCCGCTGCCAGGGCCTTGGAAACGTCGCCGGAATAGCGTATCCCCCCATCAGCAATGCAAGGCACTCCCGTCCCAGCCAGGGCTTCTGATACATTGCGAATGGCTGTAATTTGAGGTACGCCAACCCCGGCCACAATCCGGGTGGTACAGATGGAACCCGGGCCAATGCCGACCTTGATGCCGTCAGCGCCATACTCAACCAGTGCGCGTGCGCCAGTAGCCGTAGCAACATTGCCGCCAATGACTTCGATTTGGGGAAACCGCTTCTTGACCCATTGCACGCGTTCAAGCACGCCCTGACTGTGGCCGTGTGCCGTGTCCACCACGATGGTGTCCACCCCGGCCTCCACCAATGACTCGACACGCTCATCAGTACCCTCACCCACTCCCACGGCGGCGCCCACCAGAAGCCGTCCGGAGGAATCTTTGGCAGCAAGCGGGTGTTCGGAAGATTTAAGAATGTCCTTGACGGTAATGAGGCCGCGCAGTTCGAAGGCGTCATTAACTACCAGAACACGTTCCAGACGGTGTTGATGCATCAGACGCATGGCCACGTCGCGAGAGTCCCCCTCGTTTACGGTGACCAGACGATCGCGTGGCGTCATCACATTGCGCACGGGTTGGTCCAGCCGGGTTTCGAAACGCAGGTCGCGATTGGTGACAATTCCTACAACCCGGTTGCCTTCCACCACGGGCAGCCCCGAAAACCGGTGCTGGCGGGTTAGTTGCAGTACTTCGCTAACCGGCATGTCGGGAGAAATCGTGATGGGATCCCTGACCACACCGGACTCAAAGCGCTTGACCTTGGCCACTTCTGCCGCCTGCTGCTCTATGGTCAGATTTTTATGAACAATCCCGATGCCCCCTTCCTGAGCCATGGCAATAGCCAGTCGCGCTTCGGTGACCGTGTCCATGGCAGCAGACAACAAGGGCAGATTGAGGGTGAGGTTTCGGGTTAGCCGGGTGACAAGGCTAACGTCGCGCGGCAAAACTTCGGAATGGGCCGGAATAAGCAAAACATCATCGAAGGTGAGTGCCTTTTCGACAACTCGCATGACATTACCCCTTGGCAAAACGGCATTATACGCAAGTCTGCCCCGGGCTCAAAGCCACCCTGCAGGCTTGATGCGTGAGCGCCGGACAGCCTTGGGATCGGCGAGTCGCGGGCGATAGATTTCTACCCGATCCCCCGCCTTGAGGACAGTGGTCAGGGGGCGCACCCGCCCCAGAATTCCTACCTGCTGACGGGTCAGGTCCACCTCGGGATAAAGTCGCAGAATCCCGCATTGTTGAATGGCAGCTTCAAGTGTGGTGCCTTGTGCAACTTCAAGGGTCAACACTGTCTGCCGCTCGGGTAAGGCGTAGGCCACGCTTACTTGCATTGGGCCCCCTCTCCATATAGCGCTTCGGCGCGGGCTACGAAGGCCTCCACCATGGAATTGGCAATTGTGTGAAAAACAGGACCCACCACTTTTTCCAGAACCCTGCTGGAAAAGGTCCATTCCAGGGAAAACACGATCTTGCAGGCATTGGGTTGCAGCGCAGTAAAGTGGAACTCGCCGCGCAAATGCTTGAAAGGCCCCTCAACCAGGTCCATCACCAACGATTTTTCGACCACTGAGGTATTGCGCGAGGTAAATTGCAGACGCAGTCCATGAAAATTGACGTGCAGCGTCGCAAGGGTTTCTGCTCCTTCGCTTTGGTGAACTTCGGCACCGCTGCACCAGGGCAAAAACTGCGGATAGGCGGGAATATTATCCACGAGCTCCCACATTTGGCGCGCAGAATGCGTAACCAGGACAGATTTTTCGACACGGGTCATGGCATGCCCGATGGGCTAGAATGGCGGATCATTTCGTGAAGATACCGAATTATGAGCATTGTCGACAATCGTAAAGCATTTCACGACTACTTCATCGAAGAGCGTTTTGAAGCGGGACTTGCCCTGGAAGGCTGGGAAGTAAAAGCAATTCGTGCCGGGCGCGCACAACTGAAGGAAGCGTATGTGGTCGTCCTGTCGGGCGAACTGTACCTTCTGGGTTCGCACATCAGCCCCCTGCTGACTGCCTCGACGCACGTCAAACCAGACCCTACCCGCACCCGCAAACTACTGCTGCATGCCGAAGAAATTGCCAAATTGATCGGCAAGGTGGAACGCGCAGGCTATACCCTGATCCCGCTTAACCTGCATTACAGTCGCGGTCGTATCAAGGTAGAAATTGGCCTGGCCAAGGGAAAGAAACAACACGATAAACGTGAAGCCGAAAAAGAACGGGATTGGGAACGGGAAAAGCAGCGTCTGCTGCGTCAACGATGACTGGACACAAACGCTATTGGCACATTCTGCTGGCGGCAGCTGCCGTGCTGATGATTACCATGGGCGTGCGCCAATGCCTTGGTCTGTTTGTCCAGCCCATCACCGCCAGCACTGGCGTTGGAATCGTGGCGGTAAGCTTTGCGTTGGCCGTTGGACAATTCGTCTGGGGTGCTTCGCAACCCATGTTTGGTTTGCTGGCCGAACGCATCGGGACTTTCAGGGTGATGGCACTGGGTGCCGTACTGATGGCGCTGGGCCTGACGCTGGCAGCCTTGTGGCACTCACCCGTGGGCCTTGCTCTCACACTGGGTATTCTTGTTTCTGCCGGCGCAGGAGCCGGCAGTTTTGCCCTCATGATTGCGGCAACCGCCCGCGCACTTGTCCCCCAACAACGCGCCTTTGCAGCGGGCTTCATCAACGCCGGGGGGTCTTTTGGCCAGTTTGTGTTTGCCCCCCTGGCCCAGCTTCTGATTACCGGATTGGGCTGGATGAGCGCCTTGTGGACACTTGCCGCAGCAGCGCTGTTAACCATTCCGCTGGCCTTTGGTTTTACAGCTGTGGCGCGCCCGGTCAATACGGCTTCTACTGCCGGGGACAGCGTACCCGCAGGGCAACAGGTCCGGATGGCATTTCATGATCGAAGTTACTGGTGTTTGCATGCGGGTTACTTTACCTGCGGATTTCACGTTGCTTTCCTGACCACCCACCTGCCTGGCTATGCTGCGCTGTGCGGCATGCCTGAACGCGTTTCGGCCATCGCGCTGGCCTTGATCGGGTTTGCCAATATTTTTGGCAGCCTGTTTGCAGGCTGGCTGGGAAACAGGATGCGCATGAAATACATCCTGTTCTGGATGTATGCCCTGCGCTCCATGATGCTGATTGTTTTTCTGCTGGCCCCCAAAACAGCAATCAACTTTTACATTTTTGGTGTCGGGATGGGAATGACCTGGCTTGCCACCGTCCCGCCTACGGCGGGGCTTGTCGGAAAATTGTTTGGGACCCGCCATCTGGCAACGCTTTTTGGTTTGACGCTTCTGTCCCACCAGATCGGCGGGTTTTTTGGCGCGTGGCTGGGCGGCGTTGCTTTTGCAACAAGCGGCAGTTACGACGCGCTATGGATTACCGACATCGTTTTGGCTGCCCTTGCGGCACTGGTCAACCTGCCCATCCGGGAAGATGCGCTAACACCCGCCCCAGCCAGATCATGAGCAAAACTTATCGTCCTAATAAGAATTACTGAGTATTGCTTATAACAAACGAGGGCTATTATCTGATTTGTGCGCCGGAAAGAGCGTGGCAGTAGCGTAAAATTAAATGTTTCCACGGGAGAAAATCCATGCATTTGGGGCGCAAGACTTTATCCAAGTTCCTGATTGAAAATGTCAGTGGCTCGCAGGACGGTGCTGCCCTGGCCGCCCTTCTGGTGGATGTTGCTGCAGCGGTCAAAGCCATTGCTGCCTTAAGCGGCAAAGGCGCATTGGGGGGGGCAACCGGCAGCCTTGAAACCGTCAATGTCCAGGGCGAAACCCAAAAACGCCTGGATGTGCTTTCCAACAATGCCTTCGTCAATACCTTCGAACAGGGCGGATTGGTGGCTGGGGTAGCCTCGGAAGAGATGGATGACCCTTTTCCGATCAAACCTCCGCATATCCGTGGGCCCTTCCTGGCAATTTTTGACCCCCTCGACGGCTCTTCCAACATCGATAGCAACGTCTCGGTAGGCTCCATTTTTTCCATCCTGCATGCTCCTAAGACCGGCGAGCCCCAGACCACCGACTATCTGCAGCCCGGAATGAAGCAGGTGGCGGCAGGTTACGCCCTGTATGGCCCTGCCACCCTGATGGTCCTGACCGTGGGTAAAGGAACCCATGTCTTTACCCTGGATCGTGAAGTGGGCAACTTCATACTGACCACCACCAATATCCAGATTCCGGCCGACACCAACGAATTTGCCATCAATACCTCCAATGAGCGGTTTTGGGAGCCCCCCATCACGCGTTATGTCAACGAGTGCAAAGCCGGTAAAACCGGACCGCGCGAACGCGATTTCAACATGCGCTGGATTGCCTCCATGGTGGCCGAAGTCCATCGTATCCTGATACGCGGCGGCATCTTCATGTACCCGCGCGACACCAAGGACGTCACCAAACCCGGCCGCCTGCGCCTCATGTACGAAGCCAACCCGATGGGCTTCATCGTAGAGCAGGCAGGGGGGCTTGCCAGCACCGGACGCGAGCGCATCCTGGAAATTGTCCCCGGCGAAATTCACCAACGCGTTCCCGTGATTCTGGGTTCGCGCAACGAAGTCGATCGGGTTACCCGTTACCACCACGAATACGATGCCGGTACAGACAAACCCTACGAGTCGCCCCTTTTTAACGAGCGCGGACTGTACCGCTCCTGATTTCCATTTATTGCAGCGAGGTTTAGCATGTCCCGCAAACATCCCATCATTGCCGTCACGGGCTCCTCAGGTGCCGGCACCACAACGGTCATGAACAGTTTCAAGCACATCTTCCGGCGCGAGGCCATCCGTGCCCAGGTTGTGGAAGGCGACTCTTTCCATCGCTATGACCGGCTTGCCATGCGTGCCCAGATGAAGGAACAGGAAGCCCAGGGCAATAAGCATTTCAGCCATTTTGGTCCGGAGGCCAATCTGCTGGAAGAACTGGAAGCCCTGTTCAAATCCTATGCTGCGTCAGGCTCCGGCAAATTCCGGAAATACCTGCATGACGCAGGGGAGGCTGCGCCTTACAAGCAAGAACCCGGCACCTTCACCCCCTGGGAAACCATCGAAGCTGACACCGACCTGTTGTTCTATGAAGGTTTGCATGGGGGCTATGCCGATGACAAAATCAACATTGCTGCCCCGGTAGACCTGCTGGTTGGCGTCGTCCCCATCATCAACCTGGAATGGATACAGAAGCTGCACCGCGACCAAAAACTGCGCGGCTATTCCCAGGAAGCAGTCACTGACGTCATTCTGCGCCGCATGCCGGATTATGTTGGCCACATCTGCCCACAGTTTTCGCGCACCCATGTCAATTTTCAGCGCGTTCCCACGGTAGATACTTCCAACCCGTTTATTGCCAAAGACATCCCGTCGGCGGACGAAAGCATGGTCGTGATCCGCTTTGCCAACCCCAAGGGCATCGACTTTCCCTACCTCCTGTCCATGCTGCACGATTCCTGGATGACACGGCCCAACACGCTGGTCATCCCGGGTGGCAAAATGGGACTTGCCATGCAGATGATCTTTACGCCGATGATTCTCAAACTCATCGATACCAAGCGCAAATCCTTTTAACCCATGACTGCGCAGCTTCGCTTCATCATGTTTGACCTCGACGGTACGCTCGTTGATACCGCCGGTGAAATTGCGGAGTCGGTCAACCGCACCCTGGGCGAAGAACATCTGCCTGCGCAAGCGCCTGCGCAGGTGCGCAACTGGATTGGCAAGGGCACGGCCTGGCTGTTTGGAAAATCGCTCGAAGCCGCTACGGGCGATCCTCATGTCCGCAGCTCAGCGCTATACACACGCCTGTATCCACGGTTTCTCCAGAACTATGCTGACCTGACAGGCCGCTCCAGCACACCCTACCCCGGCGCCAAAACCGCCCTGGCAGAACTGCGCCAATCAGGCTATCGCCTGGGGCTTGTCACCAACAAGGAACGCAGTCTGACCTTGCGCCTGTTGGAGTGCCACGGGCTGACCAAAAACTTTGAGGTGCTGGTGGCAGGGGGTGATACGGCCCAAGGTAAACCGAGCCCGCTGCCGTTACAACTGGCGCTCCAGAAAGCCGGGGTCAGTGCCGAAGAATCCCTGTTTATTGGTGATTCCAGCAACGATGTACAGGCCTCGCGCAACGCGGGTGTAACCGTGTGGGCTTTCAACCACGGGTACAATCATGATGAACCCATTGCGTTGTCTGCCCCTGATGCCGTGTTCGACAGTTTTGCAGAACTAACGGAGCGTTTGGGTGTGGCCCAAACGCAACCAGCAACTCTCTAACCTCTATACCAAGGAAAAATTATGGCTCTCATCTCCCTGCGTCAATTGCTGGATCATGCCGCTGAAAACGGCTACGGTCTGCCTGCCTTCAACGTCAATAATCTGGAGCAGATTCAGGCCATCATGGAAGCCGCCAAAGCTGTCAACAGCCCGGTAATCATGCAAGGCTCGGCGGGGGCGCGCAAATACGCCGGCGAGCCTTTTTTGCGCAAGTTAATCGAAGGGGCCGTCGAAATGTACCCGGACATTCCCGTCTGCATGCATCAGGACCATGGCGCGAGCCCCTCCGTGTGCCAGCGTTCCATCCGCTCAGGTTTTACCAGCGTGATGATGGACGGCTCGCTGATGGACGACATGAAAACGCCCTCCAGTTATGAATACAACGTAAAAGTTACCCGGCAGGTGGTCGACATGGCCCATGCTGTGGGCGTTTCGGTAGAAGGCGAACTGGGGTGTCTGGGCTCACTTGAGTCCGGCATGATGGGTGAGGAAGATGGTCATGGATCGGACAAACAACTCAGTCACGATCAACTTCTAACTGACCCCGAGCAAGCTGCTGATTTTGTGCGTCAAACCCAGGTGGATGCCCTGGCCATTGCTATCGGCACCAGTCATGGCGCCTACAAGTTCACCAAAGCCCCGACCGGCGACACCCTTGCGATCTGGCGCGTCAAGGAAATACACGCACGCATTCCCAATACGCACCTCGTCATGCATGGTTCTTCCTCGGTTCCGCAGGATTGGCTGGAAGTGATTCGCGCCAACGGTGGCAAGATCAAGGAAACCTACGGGGTGCCAGTAGCCGAAATCGTTGAAGCCATCAAACACGGGGTGCGCAAAATCAACATCGACACCGACATCCGCCTTGCCATGACAGGGGCAATGCGCGCCCTGATGTTTAAAAACCCCGAAGAATTCGATCCGCGCAAATTCCTGGCTGAAGCTCGCAAGGCGGCTATGGGCATTTGCAAGCAACGCTTCGAAGCTTTTGGCAGTGCCGGACAAGCCAGCAAAATCAAGGCCGCCTCAACGGAAGCCATGAGCGAACGTTATGCCAAGGGCGAACTGACCCCGCTCATTAACTAAATCTGCCCATCGTCCAAGAGAACCTCCATCATGACCGAAGGACCTTCTGCTGTTATGTACCCGCTCATGGCCAACGCCATCCGCGCACTGGCCATGGATGCTGTACAAAAAGCCAATTCCGGCCACCCCGGAGCGCCGATGGGTATGGCTGAAATGGCCGTAGCCCTGTGGGGACGCCACCTCAAACATAACCCTGCCAACCCTCACTGGAGCGATCGCGACCGCTTTGTGCTGTCCAATGGGCATGCTTCCATGTTGCTTTACGCCCTGCTGCATCTGACGGGCTACGACCTTCCCATGGAGCAGCTCAAACAGTTTCGACAGCTGCACAGCAAAACGCCGGGGCACCCGGAATACGGCTTGACCCCGGGTGTTGAAACCACTACGGGCCCTTTAGGGCAAGGCGTTGCCAATGCAGTGGGCATGGCCCTGGCCGAACGGATGATGGCTGAGCAATTCAACAAACCCGGACATACCCTCGTTGACCACACCACGTATGTATTTATGGGGGATGGCTGCATGATGGAAGGCATCAGCCACGAAGCCTGCTCTCTGGCCGGCACGCTAGGCCTCAACAAACTGATTGCGTTTTGGGACGACAATGGCATTTCCATCGATGGCCATGTAACGCCCTGGTTTGCTGAAGACACTCCAGGACGTTTTGAGGCTTACGGCTGGAACGTGATCCGTGACGTGGATGGGCGCAATGTGGACGCGGTATCAAACGCCATCGTAAACGCCCGAAGCAGCAACAAACCCACCCTGATCTGTTGCAAAACAGTCATCGGGGAGGGGGCCCCGCACAAGTCCGGCACTCATGAGGTTCATGGGTCCCCGCTGGGAGTCGAAGAAATTGCAGCAACCCGCAAGGCGCTGGGCTGGAATTATGAACCCTTCGTAATTCCCGACAACGTTTATCAGGCTTGGGACGCGCGGCCTCGCGGCAAGGCCCTGGAAGACGAATGGAACCAGCGTTTTATGGCCTACCAGGCCGCATGGCCTGCCGAAGCTGCCGAGTTTACCCGGCGCATGAAGGGTGAACTTCCGGCCCACTTTGAAATCACCGCCCTGGAATTCATTGCCAAATGCCGCGACAAGGGTGAAACCATTGCCTCGCGCAAAGCCAGCCAAAACACACTGGAAGCCTTTGGTCCGATTTTGCCCGAATTTTTTGGGGGCTCGGCTGATTTGACCGGCTCCAACCTCACCAACTGGAGCGGCAGCAAACCGATGAAGGCCGGTGAGCCTGGTAACTACCTCAGTTATGGGGTGCGCGAATTTGGCATGAGCGCCATCATGAATGGCGCGGCGCTGCATGGGGGCCTCATTCCCTATGGCGGCACCTTCCTGACCTTTTCAGATTACAGTCGTAATGCCCTGCGCATGGCGGCCCTGATGAAAATCCGCTCGATTTTTGTGTTTACTCACGATTCCATCGGGCTTGGCGAAGACGGCCCCACCCATCAATCCATCGAACATGTTTCCAGCCTGCGCTTGATCCCCCACATGGAAGTCTGGCGCCCCTGCGATACCACCGAAACAGCCGTAGCATGGGCCACCGCCATCCGCCGGCATCATGGTCCCACCAGTTTGATTTTAAGCCGCCAGAACCTGCCCTTTCAGTCCCGTACCCCGGAACAGATTGTAGAAATCAGCCGGGGCGGCTATGTGCTGAAGGAATCCGAAGGCCTGGCCCGCGCCATCCTCATCGCCACGGGGTCGGAGGTGGGCATTGCCGTAGAAGCCCAGAAACTTCTGGCCGCGGAGGGCATTCCAACACGCGTTGTTTCCATGCCTTCGACTTCGGTTTTTGATCAACAGGACAATTTGTATCGCGAATCCGTGTTGCTCCGCAACATTCCCAAAATAGCCGTAGAAGCGGGAAGTACCGCTCTGTGGTGGAAATACGGTTGCAGCGCGGTATTGGGAATTGACACCTTTGGTGAATCGGCTCCGGCAGGAGCCCTGTTCAAGTATTTTGGGTTGACCGCAGAAAACTTCGCAAAAACAGTCAAAACCGTCATCTAGCAAGCCCCTCAGGCAACATTCCCGCCCCCAGGTGGGAGTGTTGCACCCGTACCAACCCAAGTTCCGGAGTGTTGCTTTTTTGTCACTCAAATCTTGACTTTTGAGTTTCAGAATTGGAAGCTGTCGCTTAGCGGATGTTTGTCTAATATCAATACAACGGCGTCTGCGGCTGTTGGATGTTTTCTTAAACATAGAAAAACACTTAGGGGGTTTTCACAATGAAGTTATCAAACCTGCTTGATAAAGCACGGGGTTCTATCCTGTTGCTTTTGGGTGTGGTTACACTGGCGGTCTCGCTTGACGCTAGCGCCGTCCCGATCTTTGCACGACAAACCGGATTCAAATGCGTGGCCTGTCATGTGGGGGGAATGTACCCACAACTGACGTCCCTTGGTCGTATGTTCAAGCTGACCGGGTATACCATGGGCAATGCAAACGACATTTTCAATCTGACCACCAATATTGATCGCCCCCCTGTTGCGGTGATGCTTCAGACAGCACGGCAGTACTATGCAAATACTTCAATACCTCAAATCAACGGTGCCTCCCCTATTTCTGCCTATGATGCGCAAGTGTTTAGCGTGTTCCTGGGTGGACATATCACGGATAATTTCGGCGCTTTTGTGCAGGTGACTGCTGGAAAATATGCTGGCGACCAAAGCCCGACTCCCGGCGGATGGGGTGGCGGTATCGACAATACCGAATTTCGTTATGCCGACCGTATTGTTGGCGCGGATAGTGACCTGATCTACGGTGCCTATATCAACAACCGTGCCCTGATGTCTGACGTCTGGAATAACGCGGGGCCCTGGCAATCGGGATGGATCAACTATTTCAATACCATGTCCGGACCCCAGGCGCCAACAACGTTCATGATGGGCGAAACCGCTCAACATACTGAAGTGGGCGTTGGTGCCTATTTGTTCAAGGACAAAACCTGGTACGCCGAGCTAGCAGTGCATAAAACGCCCACCCATGGCCCCTTTTCACTGCTTACAGCAGGATCACCGCCTTCAGACACCTCCAACGGTTCAAACGGGACCGTCATCGATCCCTCGCCCTTTTTGCGTTTGGCTTATAACAAGGAATGGGGACCCAACAGCTTTGAGTTGGGACTTCACAGCATGGTCACCTATGCGCATGGGGTGATTCCTGTAAACGGTGTGAACATGTCCGATTACAGCGCACCGGTAAGTACCTATCGTGACATCGGTATCGACTCGCAGTATCAATATATTCTTGATCCGCACTTCTTTGCCGCGCATGCTCGCATAACCCGCGAAAACATGGACAACAACCTGTCAGGTCCAAACTTTACGGGGGCTACCGCTACAAATCCCACGGATAACCTGACTGAAGTTTATGCGGACGTCACCTATATCTACAAAGCCAAGTATGGTGGCATGTTGTCGTACTGGTCCGCTACAGGAAGCTCTGATACCGGGCTGTATGGCATAAGCCCAACCGGAAGCCCCAACTGGCAAGCCTGGACGCCGCAAATATTCTGGGCCCCTGTCCAGAACGTCCGGATCGGTTACATGTACACTTTCTATACCGAAATGGGTGGTGTGACTGGAAACACGTTGAATGTGGGTGGAACAGCTTTGAGCCCGCATGACTTTAATACGTCCATGTTGTTTGCCACCATCATTTACTAATAGGGGATGAATATGAAACGTATTTCGAAAATTCTGACCCTTTCCGCTGTTGCATTGGCGCTGGGGGCTTGCTCCAATATTGATCGTAGCCGCAGTCTGGGTAACCCCCAGGTTTCAGGGCATACCCTGGCACAACAGGTTTGCTCGATTTGCCATGGCAACATTGGTGACACCATCAACGGCAATTCCGTCAATCCGACCTTCCCCATCCTTGCTGGTCAGCAGCCCGAGTACATTGCAGCCGAGTTGCGGGAATTTCATGACCATACCCGCAAGGACCCGGAAGCTCAGCAGTTTATGTGGGGCATCGCGCGTGATTTCACACCGGAGCAGATCAAGCAACTGGCTGAGTATTTTTCAAAGCAACAGATACAGCCCAACCCTGCTGCTGCCACCAGCGATCCTGCTGTAGTGGCTGCCGGAGCAAAGATCTTCAATGAAGGGGTGCTTGAAAAAGCCGTTCCTCCCTGCATGGCATGCCATGGATCCAAAGCCGAAGGCAATGGCCCCATTCCACGCCTCGCAGGTCAGCATGCTGATTATCTGTACAAGCAACTGTTGGCCTATGACAGTGATGCGCGCGGAGCTGAAGCGAACGAACCCGAAAGCATGCTGGAACGCCCCACCGGCGTTGCCATGGAAGGTGTTGCTCACGGTTTGACTGATGCGCAGAAACATGAGGTAACCACCTACTTGCAGTCCATCCAATAACACACTGACGCCTTAAAGCTTACGCTTACTGGCACCCTTAAAACGCCCTGTTCCGTACAGGGCGTTTTTTTTAGTCGTTCAAATCGAACCCCTTGATTTTGTGTTTCCCTTCTTCCGCAAAGTCACAAAACTTTTTCTGCAGCCGACTGTTTCATGAAATGTCGGGAATAGCGATGATCCATATTGGCCGTAGGTAATAGCAGCAAACAATCAGCAGTATTGAAATCTGCATCCCAGGCTGGCGCGCCACACACATACGCACCTACGCGCAAATAGGCCTTTATCAATGCTGGCACCTCCGCAGGAACGCTGCTATCCAATTGGTCCAAGGGCAGTGGGCAATGAGGAAAGACGCGCCATTCTGCGGGAGCTGGATGATAATGTTCCAACTGCCTGTATATGCTGGCCGCACTATGTCCACCATCAACCATGTTGATGCTGGCACAACCCATCAGGTATTGCACCCCATGGGTTTTGATGTACTGGGCCAGCCCGGCCCAGAGCGTGACAACAGTGGCGCCAGTCCGGTAGTCGGGGTGGACGCAAGCCCGTCCCATTTCCATGATCAGCGGGCGCAGGTATTCAAGTCGCGTGAGATCGAATTCAGTGTCTGAATAGAACCCACCAGCCACTTGGGACTGGGCTGAATTGAGGATGCGGTAGGTGCCCACCACTTCGTTGGTCAGGGTATCCCGAACAAGCAAATGATCGCAAAGATCATCAAAACGGTCGCAATCAATTCCTGGCTCGGGACTGTTGAGCCGCGCACCCATCTCTTCGGCAAATACCTGCCAGCGCAGTTTCTGGGCTTCACGGATATCGGTGCGGGAACGGGCATACTGAAAAACCAGACGGGAGCGTTGCGTGTCCTGAACTTTATCCTGTTGCAACATGGTCACAATATCCTCGATGAAAAGATACCAACCAATATGCCGGAGCAGTTTTACCAGACTATGAAAAATCCATGAAACATTCGTGAATGACTTGTTGGTCAAAAAAACAGTACCAGCATCCACGTCGCGGCCACGTTGACGAGGCTTACCATAACAGCAGCGCTGCCAATATCCTTGGCGCGTTTTGCCAGGCGGTGGTCTTCCAGAGAAATGCGATCCACGGTAGCCTCAATGGCCGAGTTCAGAAGTTCCACCAACAAAACCAGCAAAACGCTGCCTACCATCAAGCCATGGCCTGCGCCTGAAGCGGGAAGGAACAATGAAACCGGGATCAGGACGAATGATAGTAGAACTTCCTGACGAAAGGCACTTTCATGCCGGTAGGCGTCAGTTAATCCGTGGAACGAATAACCCACTGCATTCCAGATACGGCGCAGTCCCGATTTGCCTTTATAGGGACTTTCAGACTGATCGTGGCCTGAACTCATCGGACATTTTCTCTGTGCTAACAGCGCCCGATTCCGGCAAAGGTCGCAAATGGTTGAGGAACTGTTGGGTGGCGCTACGCCATGAAAACTGTTCGGCATGTGCGCGTGCAACTTCACGAGGTATTTTTAATGCCTTCAAGCAAGCAGAGCGAAGATCTTCATGGAGCGCGCCAGCCGAAGAAGATCCGATCACATCAAGAGGGCCCGTAACCGGGTATGCAGCCACCGGGCAACCGCAGGCCATGGCCTCCAGTAGCACCAGTCCAAAGGTGTCGGTCTTGCTGGGAAACACAAACACATCCGCTGATGCGTACACTTCCGCCAGCTGAACCTGATTTAGAACACCGAGGTAATTTACATCGGGATGAGACTGCTTGAGGCGCGCCAGGGAAGGACCCTCGCCGGCGACCCATTTCGAGCCCGGCAGGTCCAGATCAAGGAATGCGTCGACATTTTTTTCTACGGCCACGCGGCCCACGTATAGAAATATAGGGGGCTCGGTATTGAGTTTGTTGACCTGCTGCATCCTGAAAATATCCAAATCCACGCCACGGCTCCACAATACTACTTTACCAATGCCGTACTTTTGAAGATCGGCCATGACCACAGGTGTAGGTGCCATGACGGCATGGGACGGCCCGTGAAACCAGCGCAGAAAAGCATAGGTCCAGGAAAGCGGGATGGCAAATCGTGCTTTGACATATTCCGGGAAACGGGTGTGATAGGCCGTGGTAAATGCCATCCCGCACCGCAGGGCATGGGCGCGGGCTGCCAGCCCAAGCGGCCCTTCGGTGGCAATATGCAGCACGTCAGGGATGCAGGCTTCAATGCGCCGACGCACTCGGGCACCGGGCAGCAGGGACAGGCGAATGTCCGGGTAGGTAGGGCACGGCAGGGTCCTGAACTCCAGCGGGGTCAGAATTTCCACCTGATGGCCCATGGCTTCCAACTCCTTTCTGGTGTTCTTAAGGGTGCGCACCACCCCATTGACCTGGGGCTCCCAGGCATCGGTGACAATCATGATCTTCATGGCAAAGCTCCTGCAGGAATAATGTCTTCAAATACAACTGCTCGAAGATTAAGGGGTGCATCCACCCGGTTGCGCCATTCAATGATTCTGAGTTCGCCCTCAAATGTTTCCACCAGAGCCGTAAGACTCTCCACCCAGTCGCCATCGTTGCAATAGAGGATGCCATTGATGTCGCGGATCTCAGCCTTGTGGATATGGCCGCACACAACACCCTGGCAGCCGCGGCGTTTTGCTTCCTCAGTCATTACCTCTTCGAAGGCCGCAATGTAATTGACCGCATTTTTGACTTGCTGCTTGAGATATTGGGATACCGACCAATAGGGCATCCCCAGGCGAGCGCGCGCCGCATTAACCCACTGGTTAAACTTGAGGATCATTGTGTAAAGGTTGTCTCCCAGGTGAGCTAGCCAGCGTGCATGCTCGGTAACACCGTCAAACAAGTCACCATGCACCACCCAAAGCTTGCGTCCATCGACCAGAGAGTGGATGGCTTCTTCGACCACCTCGATGTCTCCGAAGGACAGACCGACAAACTGGCGAGCCAGCTCGTCATGATTGCCCGGCACATAAACCACCCTGGTCCCCTTGCGGGCTTTTCGCAGTAGTTTTTGAACCACATCGTTGTGGGACTGTGGCCAGTACCATCCCTTTTTGAGCTGCCAACCGTCCAGAATGTCTCCCACCAAATAAAAGGTATTGGCCTCGTGACAACGCAGGAAATCAAGTAGGTAATCAGCCTTGCAGCCGGGGGTGCCAAGATGAATGTCGGAAATCCAGATAGTGCGATAACTGAATTCGTTATTTGGTGTGTGAACTTCTATTCTGGATTCGGTTGTCTGCATAATGCCCATTTAAGTTTGCACCATTGGGCCATGCGGTCGTGACCGCTTTGTTACAGCAAGATGAAGCTTTTGTGACTGTTTTCAGGATTAACGGGACTTGCACCCGCTAGAGTGCGCCCATGCTGGGCGTACATCGGCATAGGGGACGGTCAACGTAGACCGCGCCCCTGCCACACCACCCGGCAT